>JAEEGL010661121.1_pt1 | contig 56449 bp, 39 predicted proteins | sample 9134231 | NCBI WGS metagenome assembly JAEEGL01 (sample SAMN16246548, study PRJNA631951) | gut metagenome | biome: gut microbiome; feature: rumen; material: fiber-attached | host: Bos | place: Iran: Karaj | collected 2018-10
GCCGGATCAGGAAAAGGAGATGGATGCCCAGGATGTGGCGGCGCTCACGTCCATGGGGATCGAGAAAGCCTACAGCAGCTTTGCCGAAAAAAACAGTTCGGATCTGCATTTTTACTGTGTAGGTTATTCCGTGATCCGTTTTTATCTGAACGGATACCAGATCGGGAATCTGGAAAATCATAAAGCACGCAGCGCGGGCGTTGATATGATCGCCACCTTCCTGCCGGATGAGGTGGTGGACGGTCTGTATAAAGCCGTGGAGATCGCCGGGCTGCGTGTCGTGAACATGACGTTGGAGCCCATCGCGGCGATCACGGTCGCGATCCCGGGGACCTACCGTATGCTGAACATCGGCCTTGTGGATGTGGGAGCCGGCACTTCGGATATCTGCATCACCAGGGACGGCTGTATCGTAGCCTACGGCATGATCCCCCGTGCCGGTGACTGCCTCACCGAAGCGATCGCCAGGGAATGTCTTGTGGATTTCAACACGGCCGAGCTCATCAAAAGAGGCATCGAAAACTCGGACGTGGTCGAATATAACGATATCATGGGGCTGCCCCAGAAGATCGAAAAGAGCAGGGTGCTCGAGATCCTGGAGCCGCAGCTGGAAGAGATGACGGCACAGGTGGCCGAAAAGTTTAAGGAACTGAACGGCGGTAAGCCGGTCAGCGCCGTATTTGTGGTGGGCGGAGGCGGCCGCATCGAAGGCTATACCAGAAAGCTTTCCGAACACCTCGGGATCCTTTCGGAACGTGTGGCCGTACGTGGCGAAGAGGTCATGGGAAAAGTCCGTTTCACGGACGTGGATATGAAAAAGGATTCCCTCATGGTCACGCCCATCGGTATCTGTCTGAATTATTACGAGCAGAGCAGCAATTTTATCCATGTGAGCTTTAACGGCGAATACATCAAGATCTATGACAGCGGCAGTCTCGCTGTGGTGGATGCGGCCATGCATGCCGATTTCCCCAACGAAGGCTTATTCCCCAGACGGGGGAAGGAGATCAATTACACGGTCAACGGAAAGAAAGCCTTTAAACGGGGCAGCCTCGGTGAGGCGGCGCAGATCAGCGTGAACGGAGAGCCGGCGGATATGCATACGCCGATCCATGCCGGAGATACCATTAATGTTACGCCGTCGACGACAGGGGAGGCGGCGAAGCTGAAGCTCTCAGAGGTTCCGGAGTTCCGCTCGATGATCGCGGTCCGTGCCAATGACAGTCGTATCCTCCTGCCCCGTGTGGCGGAAGTGAACGGTGAGATCAAAACGGAGTTTTACGAGATCAAAGACGGTGATGATGTGGTGATCCGCGACTATGTCACCGTGCGTGAGGTGCGGGATTTTATGGACGTGCTCCTGGATGAGGACACGGAGATCCTGGTCAACAATGAAGTCGCGGATGACAATACGAAGGTTTATGATAACTTTTCGATCAAATGGGGGCTGAAGGCAGAGGAAGCAAAGAAGGAGATCAGCTTCCGCAGCACGAAAAAGAAAGACAGGACAGAGACGGAAGTCCCGGAAAACATAGAGGACTTCGGTTTCTTTGATGAAGAGCCCGCAGAGGAGAAAAAGGAAAGCGTTTCCGGAGGGCTGGCAGCCAGCTTTGACGAGCTGCCGGAGGATGACGGAAGCTACACTCCCTCGGCGAGCCGGACGGAAGAGACGGAAGAAGGCGGAAAAGAAGACGCTGACAAAGACGATAATGCGCCGGTACGCAGCATACTGATCAATGTGAACGGGAAAGAGCTGCGTCTGGAAGGAAAAGGCGAGTATGTTTTTGTCGATGTCTTTGATCATATCGACTTTGACCTGCAGAACGTGAAGGGTCGCAGGCTCATCACCACAAGAAACGGACATAAGGCGGAATATATGGAAACTCTGGATTCCGGAGATGTGATCTCCATCCGCTGGGAGGATTGAGCGGCCATGCGTATGATGAGCATTGCCAGCGGGAGCAGCGGAAACGCGATCTACGTGGGGACCGATACCACACATCTGCTCGTGGATGCGGGGATCAGCGGAAAGAGGATCGAAGAAGGGCTGAGGCTTCTTGATCTGAGCGGGGAAGACCTGGACGGCATACTGGTGACCCATGAACATGCGGACCATATCGCCGGACTGGGCGTATTGCAGCGGAAATACCATATGCCGGTCTACGCCACGGCGCTGACGATCGAGGCCCTGAAGAAAGACCGCAGCCTCGGCCGTATGGACTGGGATCTGTGCATTCCCGTAAACTGCGATGAGGCGTTTTCCGTAAAAGATCTGCGCATCGACCCCATGCATATCTCCCATGATGCGGCGGATCCCGTAGCATACCGCTTTAAGTACGGCAGCATAAAGACGGCGGTGGTCACGGATCTGGGCGTATATGACGATTATACCATCGGCGGACTGATGGGACTTTCGGCCATCTTTCTGGAAGCCAATCATGATATACGTATGCTGCAGACGGGGCGTTATCCATATCCGCTGAAGCAGCGCATCCTCGGAAAGCGCGGCCATCTGTCCAACGAGGCTTCGGGGCGTCTTCTGTCCGTGCTTCTGAACGAGCGCATGCAGCATATCTTTCTGAGTCATTTAAGCCATGAGAACAATCTTCCGGAGCTGGCCTACGAAGCCGTGCGTATGGAAGTTGAGATGAGCGATACCGTATGGCGCGGCGATGATTTTCCCATAGATATCGCAAAGCGGGATATGCCGTCGGAATGCATCACTCTGTAGTTTCCCGAATAAATAACCCATACAGGAGGAGATAATGAAAAGAACGATCATAACAGTTGTAGGAAAGGATACCGTTGGTATCATCGCGCGGGTATGCACCTATCTCGCCAATAACCGTGTGAACATTCTGGATATTTCCCAGACCATCGTGCAGGAATTCTTTAACATGATGATGATCGTGGATATCTCGGCCTCGGAGAAGGCTTTTGATACCATCGCGGACGAACTGGCGCAGATCGGCGAGGAGATCGGCGTGATCGTGAAATGCCAGCGCGAAGAGATCTTTGATTCCATGCACAGGATCTGAGGAGAATAACGGGAGAGAAAGATGATCAATATACATGAGGTCGTAGAGACCAATCAGATGATCGAAAAGGAAAATCTGGACGTGCGCACCATCACCATGGGCATCAGCCTTCTGGACTGTGTCGATGCGGATCTGTCGCGCTGCCGTGAAAAGATCTATGAGAGGATCACAACGCGGGCGAAGGATCTGGTCCATACGGGAAAGGAGATCGAAAAGAAATATGCGATCCCCATCGTGAACAAGCGCATCTCCGTGACGCCCATCGCACTGGTGGGCGCAGCCTGCTGCCATACACCGGAGGAATTTGCATCGATCGCAAAGACGCTGGATGAGGCGGCCAAAGCCGTGGGCGTGAACTTCCTCGGCGGTTATTCCGCGCTGGTGAGCAAAGGCATGACGACGGCGGATGAGCTGCTGATCCGTTCCATACCGCAGGCACTTGCGGAAAGCGACCGCGTGTGCTCCTCGGTGAACCTTGCCAGCACCCGCACCGGGATCAATATGGACGCGGTGCGGCTCATGGGGCAGATGATACGCGAGACGGCGGAACGCACGGCGGATCATGATTCCCTGGGCTGCGCAAAGCTTGTGGTATTCTGCAACGCGCCGGATGACAATCCCTTTATGGCAGGCGCCTTCCATGGAGTGACCGAGGCTGATGCCGTGATCAACGTGGGCGTCAGCGGTCCGGGCGTGGTCAAGACCGCGCTTGAGAGCATCCGGGGCGGAAGCTTTGAAGAACTGTGTGAAACGATCAAAAAGACGGCGTTTAAGGTGAGCCGTGTGGGCCAGCTGGTGGCAAAAGAAGCATCGAGGATGCTTGATGTACCTTTCGGCATCATCGACCTGAGCCTGGCACCGACACCGGCCATCGGCGATTCCGTTGCGGATATCTTAAAGGAGATCGGGCTGGAGCAGCCGGGGGCGCCGGGAACAACGGCGGCATTGGCGCTTTTGAACGATCAGGTGAAAAAGGGCGGCGTGATGGCCAGCTCCTATGTGGGCGGCCTGAGCGGAGCCTTCATTCCCGTCAGCGAGGATCAGGGCATGATCGAAGCGGTGCGGGCCGGAGCCCTGAATCTTGAAAAACTGGAAGCCATGACCTGCGTTTGTTCTGTGGGTCTGGATATGATCGCGATCCCGGGCGATACTTCTGCGGCTACGATCAGCGGTATCATCGCGGACGAGATGGCGCTCGGCATGGTAAATCAGAAGACAACGGCGGTAAGACTGATCCCCGCCATCGGAAAGAAACTCGGAGATGTGCTGGAATTCGGCGGCCTGCTGGGATCCGCTCCGGTGATGCCGGTGAACGGCTTCTCCTGCGAGGCCTTTGTGGCACGTGAGGGACGTATCCCCGCACCGATCCACAGCTTTAAGAATTAAGGATCACGGGCGAACGTTTCCAGGCGGAGACCCGTCCGGATCCGTATGCAAGATAGGCGTACAGATCGGCGGCGCGCATTTCCGTATTGAAGCATTCCAGTGCGTCTGCCGCAAGTAGCATACGCGCATCCGCCGCCTTGGAGATGAGCGGACGGTCGGCATTCCCTTTGATCGCATGCAGCAGCGGGGTAGCCGGAGCGCGGAAACCGAGCAGGGAAAGATACGGACAGTAGTCATATTCGCTGCAGAGCGTACGTATATTTTCCGAACGGAGCCCGAGCAGGATATGCAGAAGGGCGCGGCGGATACGGCTCAGACTGATATCGCGGCTTTTCAGGGCCATGGCAAAGCCTTCCGGATCGGAATAAAGGGAGAGCTTTGCGGCGATCTTGTCGGAAAGCGCGGGGGAAAGATCATAATAATCCCGGTATCCCGCCTCTTTCCGCATCAGCAGCGCATGATAGAGCATATCCGAGAGATCCGCGGTCTTTACAAAGCGGGCGCTCTTACGGTATCCGTTCAGTATGCCGGTCACATAGTCCGGCAGAAGATCCGCGCAGTCGTCACCCGCCAGAAGGCGTTTGCGGAAAGCCGAGGCTGAAGAAAGCGCACCGCTGTCGGTGTCACTGTCATGTGCTTCGCCGATGCGCGTTATGGTATGGGGAGTGAATCCCGCATCCAGAGTTTCGGCCGCTTCCAGATAGGCAGCCCCCAGAAGATCGTTCGGACGGGGGCGTTTTTCATAGGGGAGCGTATTCTTTAGCAGAGGGATCAGCTCCTTCAGCGCCTCGAGGCTGCCGCTCTCGCTGGCAAAAAACAGATCCGTACAGACTGCGCTGTGTTTCAGCTGTGATACGGCCCCGCGGGCAAAATAAACGGCGCTGCTTGCGGCAAAAGGCAGGGGGAGCAGGAGCACCGCATCCGCGCCGGCTTCAAGAGCCATCCTGCAGCGCGCATAGCGGTCGCACAGAGCGGGTTCGCCGCGCTGTACATAGTCCCCGCTCATCACGATGAGCAGATAGTCGGCCCCGCTGCGCGTACGGGCCTCTTTTAAAAGATATTCATGTCCTTTATGCAGCGGATTAAATTCCGCTATGATCCCACAGACTCTCATGCGCGGATTATACCATAATCAAAGAACGAAAAAAAGCCGATATATATTAGGGTCTGTATACGAAACGGGGAGGGAAGAGCTCTATGGGTTTTGTGATAAAGATAAAACGTAAGCTTGCAGGGGTGATGATGGTTTCACTGCTGCTGGGAGATATGCCGCTCTTTGCGGCTGCGGAAGACGTGGGCGGTGATGCATTTCCGGAAGAAAGCATATCCGGAAATGCGGAGACTGTGCCGGAGGAAGAAGCCGCAGAAGACGGAACGGAAGATCTGCTTCCGGAGGAAGAACCGTATGGAAATACGGATGAGCTTCCGGCGGAAGAAGCTGCGGAAGAGGAAACAGCGGAGCAGACGGAGGATCTTTCCTCTCTTCTGGATGGCCTGTCCTGCGGGGAAGATTATGCGGCCGGCGAGCTGGTGGCGCTTGTAAAGGATGCGCAGGAGGCCGGATACCTGGCCGCTTATTTCGATGCGGAGATAAAGAAGCTGGAATACGGCGTGCTCGTGCTGGACTTAAAGGACGGCGATGCAGAGGAAGCGCTGAAGCGTGTCCCGGAGGGGTTCTGCGTCGGCCCGAACATGCGTTATGAGATCGGAAATGAAGACCGTGTTACGGCATCAGTCTCCGAAAAAGAGGCTTTGGAAGAGCTATTGCCCCGGGAAACGGACTGGAGCAGCTGGTACGGCAGCGGAAGCGATGGGGACAGCCTGCTGCAGCCCTGGTCGGAGGATTACCAGTGGATGCACGATCCCGTCAATACCTACGCGGCCTGGAGCGTGACAACGGGAAGCAGCGATCTGAATGTGGCGGTGCTTGGCAGCGGCGTGGATGCGTCGCAGCGGGATTTCGCCGATAAAAAAGGGAAAAATGTCAGGATCACGGCGGAAAGCGTACTCGAGTATCCGGAAGGGGATGCTGACGGGAGCGGAACGCATGCGGCGGGTATCATCGGTGCGGGTCTTCGGAATTCCCGGGCGGCGGCCGGGATCGCGCCGGAGGTCAGTATCCTGGGCATCAGGATACTGGATGAGGAAGGAGTCCTCACTTCGGCTTCCTTCTGTGCGGGGCTTTTATCGCTTTTGAACGAAGACGGCAGCCGCCGGGCGGATATCGCCGATCTTGCGGTATTCTGCGGTGACCGTTATGTACCGGAAGAAGCGGAGGCGGTTTCGCGTCTTCGGGCCGCAGGCGTAACGATGCTGGCCGGAGCCGGAGATGACGGCAGCAATGCCCTGAAATATCCTGCGGCTTACACGGGAGTGATCTCGGTGGGAGCCCTGGACCGCGACCTGGAAAGAGCGGCTTTTTCCGATTACGGCAGCGGTGTTCTGATCTATGCGCCCGGCGTGGATATCAGCTCCACCGAACCGAAGAACCGATATGCGAAACGTTCGTCGACCCATGCCGCTGCGGCAGTGGCTGCCGGTGTGGCGGCACTTTATATGAGTGCGGAAGGTTATTATCCCCCGCTGGAGATGGAGCAGATCCTGGCCGGCTGCGCTTCGGATGGCTGCATGGATGCCGCGGAGATCTTTAAGAGCGACCGTACCGCGCCGGAACTCACGATACGTGACGGCCTGGGACGCTATATCGCGAGTGTCTCCGCAGGCTCGGTACTGAAACCGGAGTTTACCTTCAGCGGTGACTGCACTGTCACGGCGGAAGCAAAGAACTATCGCGGGCACAGCGAAAACTGTACGCTGATCTACAGCGATAACGGAAAATATCCGGCGGTAAAGGAAGGGCTGATCGTAAACGGACAGCTCTATACGGAGCCGCTCCTTCTGTCTTCGCTCTGTGACGGAGAAAAGATACAGAAAGTACGTCTTTCGGTTGCAGCCGTAACGCCCATCGGTGTTCTGGGTGAAAGCAGCGGCATAGTCCTGAGCGTGGATCCGGGCCGGGTCAGCGAAGAAGCTTTCATACGGATCACGAACGCTCCCACACAGATACCGCTGGGAAGCAGCATAAGGCTCATGGCGGAAGCGGAAGGGACCATCGCTTCCGCACTCCGCTGGCGTGTAACCGATGAAGGCGGTCTTCTCACGGAACTGAATGCGGAGACCGGCGAGCTGTGTGTCCTGGGAGACCGGGACGGGATCGTGAGTGTTCAGTGCTATGCGGAATATCCGATCCCCGTGGAGTCGGAGATCGTCTCGATCGAAGTAAAACAGGGCAGGGTATGGGTTGACAGCATAGCGCTCAACAGCAGTGCGGGGACGATCGGCTATTCCGCGTCCGCAGAGACGCCGGACAGCTATGAACTGCGTGTTGTAGAACTGAAGGATCAGAGAGGGGCGAATGTACTGACGGATGAAAACGTTGCCCTGGTCTGGAGCAGCAGTAACGTGAATGTGGCTGTCGTGGAAGTGTCGGAGAACGGCAGAAAAGCGACGGTGATCCCGAAGGGCAAAGGCGACGCCGATATCATCTGCAGCGTTATGGACGGCTCGGGGAAGAGTGCCGTTTTTCGCTGTACGGTGGAACAGCTGGTTGAGGAGATACGCATTGCCGGACCGATCTGTCTTTTAGCAGGGAAAAGCTATAAGTACCGTGCGGATGCATTGCTTCCGGGCGATGTGAAGAATAAAAAGCTCCGCTGGGAGCTGAAGGATGCGCCGTCCTGGGCATCCATTGATGCAAAAAGCGGAAAGCTCCGCCTTTCGAAGGATGCTCCTCTGGGCGGACGGCTGCAGCTGCGTGCCACTTCCCTGGATAAAGGAGGGGCATCGGCCGAGCTTCAGCTTCGTGTGATCGGATACAAAGCAGAGCGCATGGTCCTGACGACCGGACGAAACGACAGTTTCCTGAAGCTCTCTCTGGATAAAAAGAGCGGCAGTATCAATTCGTTTACACTGTATACGAAAAGGGTAAGTATGGTCAAACCGGATACGACTTCCCTGATCGTGATGAGCCGTGTCTTTCTGAATGATGAACAGATCAATATGCCTCTCCGCTTTAAGAGCAGTAACGAGAAAGTCGTTACGGTCACACCGCTTGCGTCGGGGCAGGGCGTAACCATAAAGGCGGTAGGAAAAGGAAAAGCCTATGTGACCTGTACCGTAGCGGATGCGGGCGGCCTGAAACGAAAGATACGGGTCACTGTGGCGGAACCGGTAGAAAGTCTGCAGCTCAGCGGACAGTCTGTCATTCCTCTCGGAGGAAAGGCCGGGTATAAAGCTTCGGCCATACTGCCGAAGAATGCCTCGAAGCGTTCCGTCCGCTATGCGTTGGCCGGTGAGGATCTGAGCGGCGTGAGCATTACGAAGAAGGGGCTGGTAAAGGTGGGTAAAAATGCGGTCGTGGGTGCACAGGTCACGGTAGTTGCCTATGCAAAGGATGAATGCGGCGCGATGGCACGATGCAGCTTTATCATCAGCGAAAAAAAGACCGCCGAGATCAAGATCAGCAGCAATACCGTAGGGAATAATTATGATATCAGAAAAGACAAGAAAGGGAGCATCTGCTCACTCCGTCTCTTTACGCAGAATGCCGTAAATTCCATCGGGGATGAGAGCACGATACGCCTGCTGAGCAATGCGCCGGGGGCACTTTCCTGGAGCTCGTCGGATCCGCAGATCGTTGAGGTGAAGCCGGCTGCTGACGGCAGATCCGCAACGCTCAGCGCACGGGGAGAAGGAGAAGCAGTGGTGAAGGTAAAGAGTATCGACGGGACACGGCACAGCGCGGAGATCGCCGTGAAGGTCGATATCCCGGCCTCCGGCTTAAGCCTTGTGGCAGAGGATGAACAGAGCGGGCCTTATCATTATCTGGCTTACGGACAGAGCGTGCAGACGAGTGCCGTGATCGGCGACAGCTATGGCAGGGCAACGGACCGCGGCGTGAAATGGAGCTGTGAGATCCTTGATGTGAGCCCGGAAAGAGATAAGGAAGGCGTGATCACGGACTGGAAGCTTTCCGTCAATCCGAAGAGTGAGGAACTGCTCGAGCTGCCGGATCTTTTCCGCTTTTCCGGCGGAAAGCTGACGATGCCGTCCATGGAAGCCCTTCAGGAACAGAAGGCCTGGTTTTCGGGGAGCGAGGTCAACGAATATATCTGTGGCATACGTGTCAGTGCCGTAACGCGGGACGGGAGCGGTGAAAAGGCGCAGATCGTTTACATCGCCGTACCGGCGGCGGAAAAGCTGTGGCTTTGCAATACAGACGGCAGCCTTGCGGATACCGGAGCACTGACGGTGAAAGCGGGGGGAGAGAGCGTGGAGTATCTTCTGACGGAACAGACCGGCACAAGCCAGGGACGTACCGTGCTGCTTGCCGGAGCCCGTGTGGAGAGCAGCGATCCTCATGTGCTGAGCGCATATTATGACAGGGAACGCAGCTGTCTGGTGGTCACGGGACACCAGCCCGGAAGGGAGCGTATCACTGTCACGGCCTGCGACGGGACCGGGATCAGAATGCAGCTGGAATTCACGGTGAATCCTATTTGACCCCTTCGGCCGGATATGATAAAATATCTTTTGTTTTCTTATGTAAAACAACCTGCGTTTTGAGGAGAACGAAGGGACATGATGACCAAGAACAGGACGTTGCTCGTCCGTTTACTTATAACTGCGCTTCTTGCAGGGGAAGTGCTGCCTGTTTCGGCACAGGATGTGCCGTATCCTGCGGAGGATACTCCCGTTTCTGCGGGGGATCTTTCCATGTCCGGAAACGGCTCGGCTTCTTCCGATGATACCGTTTCGGATAATGATGATACTCCCTCGGAAAACAGTCTGTCCGGTCCTCTTTTTGTGCCGGATTATATCCCGGATCTGCAGGAAACGGCGGTGCTCGGGAACGGTCTTTCTTTTATCGGGACCGTAAATGCCGTGCTGGATGACAATCCTTCGCCGGAAAGCGGACTGAGCCTGATCAGTCCGGAAGGCGCGGTGGCGGAAGATCCGGCTTATCCCTGCGATCACGAAAATGACTGGCTGGCATATTTTAATGAAAAACTTCCGCCAACACGGGATCAGAAGGACTATGCTGCCGGCTGGGCATATTCGGCAGTTGCGCTGGCGGAATTTTACGCGGCCGGCCATGGCCTCGGAAACAAAGATACGGATCTGAGTGAAGCTCATCTGGCCGGCTGGAGCTATACGGACGGCACGGCATCCTTTGCCGCCGGAGACAGCGGTGACCGTATCGAGGAAACGGAGCGGGAACGCATTCCCGATAACGGCGGTAATTATCTCTTTGCTTCACAGACCCTGTGGCAGCGCGGCACGGTATCGGAGAGTGTGCTGCCTTCATCGTCTTTTCCCTCTTTATCGCAGGACGGTATCCTGAATGCGGAGAATGAGTATTCGGATGGGCTGTATCTGAAGAATGCCTATCATATTTCACTGAAGGATAATCCCATGCTGGTACGCGGTGCCATCATCGCGAACGGTGCCGTCGGCGCTGCCATGGCCGATGAACAGAGCTGTATGAATGTCAGCTGCAATGCCTTTTTCTGCGGAAACAGTGAACGGCCCGCAGATCATGCTGTGGTACTTGTGGGCTGGGATGATGATTATCCGAAGGAGAATTTTTCGCCCGACGGGGAGTTCGTGCCCGCAGAGAACGGTGCCTGGCTGGTCCGCAGCAGCGGGAGTGAAAACAGCTGTGAAGCATATTCTTCCTATTTCTGGCTTTCCTATGAGGACCGTTCCCTTTGCGGGGCGTGGACCTTTGACCTGAGCGGGGAATATAACGGATATAACAGATATTATTACGATTCCCAGATCCATGATGCGGGCTATTACGGAGACTGGACCGGAGTCTGCGGCTATGCCAATGTATTCACGGTGGGCGGCAGCGGAAATGCTGCCAGGGAACGTCTGGAAGCGGTCAGCTTTGAAGTCTCTCTCCTGAAGAACGGGGGAGCGCCTTATACCGTGAAGATCTATAAGGATCTGGAGGGGACCTCGCCCTTATCCGGTACCCTTGTGGAGGAAGCTACGACCCGGGGGCGGATCTCCTACACCGGCAGCTATACGGTGAAGCTGAAAAAAGCGGTGAACTTAAACCGGGGAAGCCGCTACAGTGTTGTGATCTTCTTTGACGAGGCCGGTTCCTCCGTTGCCCTGGAGCACCGTTTCATGCGCGGGGAAGAGCGCAGCGTCAATGTCGGTGTCATGCAGGGGCAGAGCTTTGTTTCGTCCGACCGGAACAATTTCAGCGATGTGAAGGGCGATGATGACGAATTCGGCAATCTGGTGATCCGGGCGATGACCAGGGATATGCCGGATATTCCCTATCCGGTCGGCATGACCGTGGAGCCTGCGAGCCTGGTGCTTACGGGAGAGGATCAGACGCTGACCGCCACATTCTGGGATGAGGACGGCGAGACCATACCGGAACTGAAGCCTTTGTGGCGCAGCAGTAATACGAGAGTCGTTACGGTAGATGCCAACGGAAAACTGAAGGCGGTCAAAAACGGAAAGGCTGTGGTGACGGCGTCTTATGAAGGCTTTGGGGCCAGCTGCGTGGTGACGGTAAAGATCCCCCGCAGCGGACAGACTGCCATGCCTACCTGTGATGTGGAAGACGGGAGCGTCATCGACTACAGCAGAAAGATCGGTCTGAGCTGTATCACCGAAGATGCAAAGATCTACTATACCACCGACGGGACGACGCCCACCGTGGAAAGTACCTTATATGATGACGCGAAAAAGATCAGCGTGGATCCGGATCTTGTGGGCAGTGTCCTGGTCCTGAAGGCGGTGGCCCAGACCGAAGAAATGAGTCTGAGCGAGGTGCTGACCCTCAGATTTACCATAACTACCATAGGCCGGATACGTATCAGTACCAGCGGCAACGAAGCAAAGATCAGCAGCACGCGCGAGGGCGATCTGACACTGTATGCACAGCTGTATATCGGTGAGGATGAGCAGATGCCCATGGACGGGTATCACTGGAGTGTTGACGATGAGAAAGTGATCACACTGGGAGAAACGGCGGGCGAAAACGCTTCCGCGATCCGCCTGAAGGGCCTGGCAAACGGCACGGCAAAGGTATGTGTCAGCGCAGACGATGCTCTGGGCGAACGGGTGAGCGCTTTTATCACCATCAGCGTGGAGATCCCGCAGACAGCAGCTCCGACCTGCGCGCCTCCCGGCGGGCTTACCGTGAAAGCGGAGCAGAAAATAAGCTTAAAGAGCCTTTCTTCCGGTGCAAAGATCTGGTACACCCTGGACGGGAGCCGTCCGGTACCCGGAGAAAGCTTTGAATATACGGCGCCGTTTACGATCGGGGAAGCATATGCGGGAAAGCAGCTCCTGATCCGCTGCATCGCCTGTAAGGAAGGGATACTTCCGAGCAGGATCGTGACTTTCTGCTTTTCCGTACTGCGCGGGGAGACCGGGGGGGTATCGCCCATGGATCCGCTGCCGCAGGCACCGGAGCTGGAAGACAGTACCCTGTATCTCATCAAAGGACAGAAGCTTTCCGTTGATAATTCTTATTGCAGCTCGGATAAAAAGCTGGTCTCCGTGAAAAAGGGCGTGGCCAGCGTAAAAAACACCGGTATGGTCTGGCTGGGACCGGAGGAAAACTATGATGCGGATCCGGCTAAACGGGGGACCGGCTTTACCGTAGTCATCTGTAAGGCAAAACTCCTGGACCGGAGCCTTAAGCTTGTTGCGGGTGAAAGCGGCAGCATGCGGCTGGACCTGGAAGGTTATGAGGAACATTTTGACAATATCCTGTGGCTGAGCAGCAATGAAGAAGTGGCTGTCGTGGAGGATGGGCAGGTAAGGGCGCTTTCTGCAGGAAGCGCCGTCATCACCGCCTGGGTGAACGGCAGGGCGCTGAAAGGGAAAGTGGTCGTGAAAGATACGGAAAAGCTTTCACTTCCGGTCTATGGACTGAGCGCTGAACTTGTGCTGAACCCGATGCAGAGCCTGCAGCTGAAATCGCGTGCCTTTGATTTCAAAAAGGCGCTCTGGCCGGAACTTCAGGAAGTATATAATAATGCCGGCCGGCTCATCGCCTATACGGACGATGTGGTCTATATCACCACCGGAGGAAAGCTCACGGCCATCGGTTCCGGGACTTCTTCGCTTAAAGCTGTGGATGCAAAGGATCCTTCCCGTGAATATACGCTTGATATCTGCGTTAAAGAGCCTGTGGAACGTACGATCCGGCTTCATCCCGGAGAGAGCAGGAAGCTGAGATTCTATAAAGTGAAGAGCGAAGAGCTGGTCTGGGATGTGCCTGAGAATGTGACGGTTGAAAGATCGAAGCTTAGCGTACAGGAGAGCGGCGAGTATGAGCTGCATGCTCATTACCGGCCTTTTGGCCGCGGCGGTTTCGATTACAGCCTGCGTCTGCAGGTGAGCGAGCCGCAGCTGCAGACAGATGAAAAGCTCGTATTGTCCGGAAATAAATATGTTCTGAACCTGGGAAAGGGCGAGAACTATGAACTGCGCTGGAACGCTTTTGTTTATCAGAAGCCGCTCTGGAGCTCATCCTCACGGAAAGTCTTTGTCGATGAATACGGAAGGATAAGGGCGGAGCAGAACGGGAAAGCCGTATTGAAAACAAAGGTGCACGGGCGTACGGTGAAGATCACCGTACGTGTAGAATAAAGAAGCGGAATGTGTTTGGGATCATTCTGCGGAAAAAGGAAAAAAACGATGAAAAGAAAAAAACATGTATTCAAAAAGGCGATCGCAATGGGATTGCTGGTCTTTCTGCTGCCGGGACGCTATGTTTCGGCGGGGGATCATGACGGCGTACTCGTGGATCATGTGGATCATTCGGATAAGGATTTTTCCGAGTACCAGTATGAGCATATGGACGGCAAGGATTTTGATGCGATCATCGCCCCGCTGGACGGGATCGTGGATGATACGTCCAACGCCGACCAGGTGCTGGAGATCATCATCGCCATGGAGGATTACTGCAACAAGCTGAATGCCAACAGTACCATCGCGCATATCCATGGCGACCTTGTGGCCGATGATGCCTACTGGGATGATGAACTGAAATACAGCTCCGAACTGTATACCGATGTGGCCGATAAGGTAATGCAGTGTTACCGGACCATAGCCACATCTGCCAACAGCGATGTGCTGCATGATCGTATCGATGATGATGACGACTGGCAGGATATCCTGGATTATCAGGATATGACGCAGGAGCAGAAGGATCTGAGGGCGAAGGAAACGGATCTGGAGCTGCAGTACGACATCATCTATAATAAGGAATTCAAGGCTTCCGTAGGCGGCAAGGATTATACGGAAGACGAGCTTTCGGATGCCTACGGTCAGGGTACCATCACCAGAGATGAATATATGCAGGGATTGTCCGTGATCCTTCAGGACAGAAATATAGAGCTCGGCAATCTTTTTCTTGATATGGTGGATGTCCGCAGCAAACTTGCATTGAGCTACGGCTATTCCAATTATGCGGACTGGATGTATGAAGAGGGGTATGAGAGGGATTATAAATTCAAGGATATGGCAGACTACCGTCAGGGGGTCAAGGATCATCTCGTCCCGCTGCAGGATACGCTCATCATGCAGATGTTCGGATATAATTATTCGGATGTCCAGGCCATGAGTTCGGTCCCGATGACACCGAGTGAGGGTAAGCGGCTTCTGCGTAAACACCTGCCGGAGATCTCGAACGATATGCTGGTCTCGCTGGATTATATGGAAGCGCACAGCCTCATTGATATGGAGCAGAGCAAAGACAAGGCTCCCGGGGCCTATACGACCTCCATCAGCGGCGAGTATAATGCACCTTTTCTGTATATCTGTGCGGACGGTACGATCATGGATCTGCATACACTGGTACACGAATTCGGGCATTATAACCAGATGTATTACATGAGCGAGGACGCCTGGTATTACGGTTCCGGTAATCTGGATCTGGCGGAGATCCATTCCCAGGGGCTGGAGATGCTTTTCATGGATTATTCGCAGGATCTTTACGGCCAGTACGCGGATACCATGAATCTCTATTCTCTGTATAATATGTGCTATTCAGCCATTGAGGGTGTAAAAGAGGATGATTTCCAGTACAGGGTCTACAGCAACGCCAGCGGTCTGACGCTGGATGATCTCAATCAGATGTATTATGACTGTTGTGTGGAATATGGCGGGCAGTACGCAACGCTGCTCAGTAACAGCATGACGCTTTCGGGTGAAGGCTATCTGCCGCAGGGCGTCTGCCTGGACTGGGTGCAGATCCCCCATACCTTCCAGTCGCCGCTCTATTATATCAGTTATTCCACTTCGGTCGCTGCGGTATTTGAACTCTTTGACTGTATATTAAACGACCGGGATGAAGGGATCGATATCTATCTGAAGCTTGTGAGTGAGGGAACGGAAGGAGAGTTCCAGGAAACTCTGGTAAATGCGGGGATGAACAATCCCATCGCAAATCCCCGCTTTGAAGTGTATGCTTCCGATATCCTCTATTATGCGGGACTGGCGGATACACGTATCGTCGATGATTCCTGGAGAAACGACGGTTCGGATCCCCAGGGCTCCGTGGATCCGGATACCGATCCGGATAAGGAAGTAAAGCCCGAGCCGCCGGAAGATCCGGATTACAGTTGGACGGATGATGATATAGAGCTGGCTTCAGACGTGGATATGCCGGGCTGGACAAAGATCTGTCTGATCATCGTTGGCGTACTTGTGGCTTTGGGACTGGTCCTGCTTATTATCATGATCGTAAAGCGCTCCTCGGCAAAGAAAAAGGGCTCGGCACCGCATACGGTGACCCGGAAGGGAAAGGGATCCGGCGGGATCAGTCTCTCAAATGCGATCCGTCCCGGTCCGCCCAGACCCGGAGTGCCGCTGAATATGCAGCCGGGGATGTACCGGCAGGGTATGCCTATGCCGCCGCAGTATATGCAGGGAGCTTATGCGGCAAATGCCACGCCGAATCCGTTCATGCCCGGAGGAACCGGTATGCAGGTGAATCCGTATATGCATAATGCTGCTGTTCTGCAGCAGCAGGCGGCATATATGCAGAACATGCAGATGAACGCCGGCCAGGCGATACCGAACATGCAGATGAACGCCGGCCAGGCGATGCCGAACATGCAGATGAATGCCGGCCAGGCAGTGCCGAATATGCAGATGAACGCCGCCCAGGCAACGCCGAACATGCAGATGAACGCCGCCCAGGCAGCCCCGAACATGCAGCTAAATGCCGGCCAGGCCGCGCCGAATATGCAGATGAACGCAGGCCAGGCAGCCCCGGATATGCAGGTAAATGCCGCACAGGCTGCGGCGGAGCTGCAGGAAAACGCAGCGCAGGCTGCAGCGGAGGTAAAGGAGAACGCCGCGCAGCAGTCCGTGGAAGTGCAGGCGAACGCCGCACAGCCGGCTGCGGATGTGCAGATGAACGCAGGTCAGGCCGCGCCGAACATGCAGATGAACGCCGCACAGGCAGCGCCGAATATGCAGGGCAGTCCGTATATGCAGGGAAATCTGAACATGCAGGGAAATCCGAACATGCAGGGCAGTCCGTATATGCAGAGAAATCCGAACATGCAGGGCAACCCGTATATGCAGGGAAATCCGTATATGCAGGGCAACCCGTATATGCAGGGAAATCCGTATATGCAGGGCAATCCGTACATGCAGGGCAATCCGTATATGCAGGGCAATCCGTATATGCAGGGCAACCCGGCTGCACAGTCCGGGCAGGAAGGACCGACAGGGCCGCTTTCAGCGGAAGCACCGCAGCCTCTCGGGCCGTCGCCTTCCATTTCGGAGGGAAGTGCTGACAGCGCTTCCGTGACGACACACACGGGACCCTCCGATGCCGGAAGCCTCGGACCTGTCACGTATGATAAAGCTGCGGATCTTTCTCGGGAGGAACCGGGGGATCTGGGGCCTTCGATCCTTGAGCGTGAAGCACCGAAGGCGCTCGGACCCAGTGAGGCTGTACGGCCCCATACTGCTCCGAATCCCTTCCTTCAGAAGCTGGAAGAGATGAAAGAACAGGGAGATGACGAAAGTGATGGCGTATAAAGACTGCCCCGGAAGCAGTGAAGACACCGAAACTGCGAAATGACAGTCAGAGCCGGAGGATATGGTTTAAGCAGAAAAGAAAAAAACACAAGTGAGGAGAATATGGCAGAGGAAACAGTACAGGGACAACATTATGGCGCGGAAAACATCGTAGTGCTCGAGGGACTGGAGGCTGTGCGCGTTCGTCCCGGGATGTATATCGGCAGCGTATCAACCAAGGGCCTGAACCATCTGGTCTATGAGATCGTCGATAATTCGGTGGATGAACATCTGGCAGGACAATGCGACCGTATCCGCGTGACTTTGGAGAAAGACGGCAGCGCTACGGTAGAGGATAACGGCCGCGGCATGCCGGTGGAGATGCATGCAAAAGGCGTGAGTGCCGAGCGTCTGGTATTTACCACGCTGCATGCCGGCGGTAAGTTTGACGACAGCGCCTACAAGACCAGCGGCGGTCTTCACGGTGTGGGCAGCTCGGTAGTAAATGCGCTTTCCAGCCACCTGAAGGTGACGATCAAGCGTAACGGGCATATTTACGAGGATGAATATGAACGCGGCGAGCCGGTCATAAAGCTGAAGGACGGCCTTCTGCCCGAAAAAGGAAATACCAGAGAGACCGGGACCAAGGTGAATTTCACGCCGGATGATACGATCTTTGAAAAGACCCGGTTCAAGGCCGAGGATATCAAGTCGCGCCTGCATGAGACGGCGTATCTGAATCCGGCGCTCACGATCATCTTCAGGGATCTGCGCGGTGAGGAGCCGGAAGAAGAGACCTTCCACGAGCCGGAAGGCATACGCGGCTTTGTGGCGGCGCTCAATAAGGGAAAAGAGCCGATCCATGATGTGGTCTACTTCAAGGGAGAGGCCGAGGATGTGGAAGTGGAAGCGGCTTTCCAGTATGTGAACGAGTTTCACGAGATCGTGCTGGGCTTCTGCAACAACATCTACAATGCCGAGGGCGGAACCCATATCACGGGCTTTAAGACGCAGTTTACGACCGTGATCAACAGCTATGCGAGACAGCTGGGCGTTCTGAAGGAGAAAGATACGAATTTTACCGGGCCCGATGTGCGTAACGGCATGACGGCGGTGATCTCGATCAAGCACAGGGATCCCCGTTTTGAAGGGCAGACCAAGACCAAGCTGGACAACCAGGATGCGGCCAGGGCCGTGGGCAAGGTCTGCGGAGACGAATGCGTCCATTATTTCGACCGTAACCTTGAGGTGCTGAAAGCCGTGATCGGCTGCGCCGAAAAGGCGGCGAAGATCCGGAAGACCGAGGAAAAAGCCAAGACCAACCTTCTGAGCAAGCAGAAGTATTCCTTTGATTCCAACGGAAAGCTAGCAAACTGCGGATCGCGCGATGCTTCCAAATGCGAGATCTTCATCGTTGAGGGTGATTCCGCCGGCGGCAGCGCCAAGACCGCGCGTAACCGAGAGTTCCAGGCGATCCTTCCGATCCGCGGCAAGACGCTGAACGTGGAAAAGGCTTCGATCGACAAGATCCTGGCCAATGCCGAGATCAAGACCATGATCAACGCCTTCGGCTGCGGTTTTTCCGAGGGCTACGGCAACGATTTCGATATCACGAAGCTCCGTTACGACAAGATCATCATCATGGCCGATGCGGATGTGGACGGCGCACATATCTGTACGCTGCTTTTAACGCTCTTTTACCGTTTCATGCCCGAACTGATCCAGGAAGGGCATGTCTATATCGCGATGCCTCCGCTGTACAAGGCGGTGCCTTCCCGCGGGAAAGAAGAGTATCTTTACGACGATGCGGCACTGGCGAAATACCGCAAGACGCATAAGGGCTTTACGCTCCAGCGCTACAAGGGTCTGGGCGAGATGGATCCGGAGCAGCTCTGGGAGACCACGCTGGATCCCGAGCGCAGGATGCTGAAGCGCGTGGATATCGAGGATCCCATCCTGGCCAGCGATACCACGGAACTGCTGATGGGAAGCGATGTGGCACCCCGCCGGAGCTTTATCCATGAAAATGCAACGGAAGCCATGCTGGACTTCTGATACAACAGGGTTTGTAACTCATGAGCCGAACATGCCTGCATGATTCGGCTCATGAGCTGCAAACCCGCAAGATCATGAACAAGTAGCGGAATTCCTGTTTTATGGCATTCCAGCGGATTGTGAATGATCTTAAGATCGCGGGAGTGCGCAGCACGGAGCGATCTGTATCAGAAAAAATTTTTAAAGGAAATATACCATGACCGAACGTATAGAAGCATATAAGAATATGGGCCTGGATCCCGAAGTGATCGAGCTTGGGGAAAGGGTACGGAAGGATATCGCTGAACGCTTTGCGGCGATCGATGAGATCGCGGAGCTGAACCAGCTGAAGGTCCTTCGGGCGATGCAGGAGCACAAGGTGAGCGAAGCCTGCCTTCTGGGCACCAGCGGATACGGCTACAACGATCTGGGCAGGGATACCCTGGAAGCGGTCTATGCGGAGATCTTTAAGACCGAAGATGCGCTGGTACGTCCCCAGATCACCTGCGGTACGCATGCGCTGGCGATCGCACTCATGGGAAATCTCCGGCCGGGGGATGAGCTGTTAAGTCCCGTGGGAAAGCCTTATGATACGCTCGAGGAAGTGATCGGCATAAGGGATGAAGGCGACGGGCATCAGAGCGGTTCCCTGAAGGAATACGGGGTGAGCTACCGCCAGGTAGAGCTCTTGAAGGACGGGAGCTTTGACTATCCCGCGATAAAGGAAGCCGTGAACGAACGTACCCGTGTGGTGACGATACAGCGTTCAAAGGGCTATCAGACGAGGCCGTCCTTTTCGGTGGAACAGATCGGGCAGCTGATCCGTTTCCTGCGCGGGATCAAAGAAGACCTGTGCATCATGGTCGATAACTGCTACGGGGAATTCGTGCAGACCAGAGAGCCGTCGGAAGTGGGGGCGGATATGGTGGTGGGATCCTTGATCAAAAACCCCGGCGGTGGGCTCTGCCCCTGCGGCGGCTATATCGCCGGTACAAAGAGATGCGTTGAAAACGCTGCAAAGCGTCTTACTTCTCCGGGACTCGGAAAGGAAGTGGGAGCTTCGCTGGCCGTGCTGCCTTCCTTTTACCAGGGACTCTTTCTGGCACCGGTAGTCACGGCGTCGGCCTTAAAGACCGCGATATTTGCGGCGAATATCTATGAGCGTCTGGGTTATCCGGTATTGCCGGACGGAAAAGAGGAGCGTTACGACATCATTCAGTCTGTTACCCTCGGAGCGCCCGAAAAGCTGATCGCCTTCTGTGAGGGGATACAGTCGGCGGCACCGGTGGATTCGCACCTCATGCCGGAACCCTGGCCCATGCCCGGCTATGACGCCGATGTGATCATGGCGGCCGGAGCTTTTGTTTCCGGTTCTTCCATCGAGCTGTCCGCGGACGGACCGCTGAAAGAGCCCTATGCAGTCTATTTTCAGGGCGGTTTAAGCTTTTATCACGGCGCTTACGGCATACTTAAGAGCGTACAGGCATTGAAAGATCTGTAGATCTGTGCTATAATCTTTGCGGAAAATTTGCCTGGGAGGAATAACCCTTGAATGTAAATGCTTTCGGGATCGATCTGGGATCCAGTAATATAAAGATCTATAACGGCAACGATGATGTCTATTTCATGGAAAAGAACATGATCGCCATCGAGGGGAGAGATACGCTCTTTGCCTATGGCGATTCTGCCTTTGATATGTATGAAAAAGCACCGGACAATATTCAGGTCTCCTATCCGGTGGTCAACGGCGTGATCGCGGATATCCGCAATATGAACACGCTCATCCGTTATTTCATCAGCGACCTTTCCAGAGGGAACATCCGCCCCTCCGATTTTTACATCGCGGTCCCGACGGATGTGACCGAGGTGGAACGGCGCGCTTTTTATGACCTGGTCAAAGACAGTAACGTAAAGGCGAGACGTATCCTTATCGTGGAAAAGGCGGTTGCCGACGGGCTCGGTATGGATATCGACGTAAAGACTTCCCAGGGCGTGCTTGTTGTGGATGTGGGTTATGATACCACGGAAGTATCCCTGCTCTCGCTGGGAGGCATCGTTTTAAGCCGGCTCATCAAAGTGGGCGGCATGAAATTTGACGAAGCCATAAAGGCCGCGGTGCGCAGGGAGTACAGCCTGGTGATCGGTTCCAAGACCGCGGAGAAGCTCAAGATCGCCATGCCTGATGTGGAAGAGATGAACAGGAACGCGGTGGTTTACGGCCGCGATATCGTGATGGGACTGCCCGTGGAGAAGGAGATCTCGACAGAGCTGGTCTATGAGTCCCTGCAGGAACATTTCGGCACGATCATCGACAATATCCGTCAGATCCTCGAGCGTACGCCGCCCGAGTTGAGTGCGGATATCTACAGGAACGGAATTTATCTGACCGGCGGCGGCAGCCTGGTCGGTCATCTGGCAGAGAATATATGCGCAGCCACAGGGCTGAACGTCAATATGGATGAGGAACCCATCGCGACCGTTGTGAAGGGGCTTTATACCATCATGCGCGAGCCGCACTTTGCTTCTCTTGCAAGCCAGATCGAAAATGCAAAATAAAGAAAAATGAGTCCCGTAGTAAGAAAAAAAGCAGAACGGAAGAAGCTTCCGGCGAAATATCTGCTTCTGATCCTTACGGTAGTCTGTGTCGGGATGATGATCCTTACGTTTACCGGCGGAAGCGATAATATGGCAGCCCAGGACGGCGCCGGCTTTGTTGTGGTCCCTTTTCAGAAGGGCATCAGCAAAGTGGGTGCTGCTTTTGTTGCGCTGTCGGAAGAACGTAAGTCGATGGAGGAACTCCGTGAGGAGAACAGGGAGCTGCAGGAGCAGATCGATGAACTCGAACGCGAAAACGCCCAGCTGATGCAGGATCATTACGAGCTGAGCAGCCTCAGGGAACTGTACGAGCTGGATACGGATTATTCCGAATACGAAAAGACCGGGGCGCACATCATCGCAGCCGGAAACGGCGACCGTTTCAACAGCCTGATCCTGGATAAGGGTCGGGACGACGGTCTGGAGACCGGGATGAACGTCATCGCAGGCGCGGGTCTCGTGGGCATCATCGTTGAATGCGGGAAGAACTGGTCGCGGGTCAATACCATTATTTCCGATGCTTCCAAGGTAAGCGCGTCCGTTCTGCATTCCCAGGATCATATGATCGTTTCCGGCGATATGGAGATGATACGCCAGGGGCTGATCACATTTTCGCAGCTTTCCGATAAGGATCATCAGGTGCAGATCGGTGACAAGGTCGTCACTTCGCAGATCAGCGACCGTTATCTGCCGGGGATCCTGATCGGCAATATCGCAAGTATCGATACCGATTCCAATCAGCTGACCATGTCCGGACAGATCCGCCCGGTGGTGGATTTTGAGCATCTGTCCGATGTGCTGGTGATCAAGAAGAAAAAGGTGGCGTTGGAAGACTGATGAGAAAGCTCATAACCGGCATTCCTGCCGTTTTCTTTTTATTTCTGATACAGAGCAGCGTATTACGGGGACTGGCCTTAAGCGGTGCCGTTCCCAATCTGCTGCTGATCCTCTGCTGTTCCTATGCCTACATGCGCGGTCAGCGCAGCGGGATCTGGATCGGCTTCTTCAGCGGACTGCTCCTGGATATCTTTCTGATGGACGGGCTGGGGACCTATGCGATGCTGTATCTCTATATCGGTTTTCTGGCGGGACTTACCCATCCCCTGTATGAGGCGAGGGGCTTTAAACTTCCTCTGCTCTGCGTATTTGTCGGGGATATCGCGCTTTCTCTTGTGCAGTATCTGATCTTTTATGTATTAAGAGGCGATTTTCGTTTTGGTGTATATCTTACCGGGCGGCTGCTGCCGGAACTTCTGGCAACGATGCTCGCTTCGGTCGCTGTCTATCCCCTGCTTTTGTGGATCGAGGAACGCTTTGTCAATATCGAAGCGGACGAGAAAAAGAAGCAGGCTGAGTACGATATGGCGGCGCTGGCCGAATCCGGCGAGCGCAGGGAGGATTAAATGCTTCTGGAAGAACTGCGTGAAAAAGCAAGGGCGTTTCTCCGTTCCCGTTATCTTCTGCCGTTTCTGAGCCTGATCATTGTCGCGGTGATACTGATCGGGAGTGTTTTTCGCCTGCAGATCGTCCATGGCAGCGAATATATGGACAATTTCACGCTCAAAGCCCAGAAGGAGCTGCGCCTGAGCGGGGCAAGAGGTAATATCTATGACCGGAACGGCGTGCTGCTGGCCTATAATGAGCTGGCTTATTCCGTGACCATCACCGATACGATCGAATCGGGCAACGGAAAGAACGAACAGCTCAATTCCATCATCATCAACATGATACGGATGATCGAAAAGAACGGGGATGAAGTGCTCTCCGATTTCGGGATCTATCTCGATGAGGGGGATAATTACTGTTTCAGTCTGTCCGGCAGCCAGCATCTGCGTTTCCTTGCGGATATCTACGGACGTGCCAAAACCGATGACCTTCTGTATGCGGAGCGCAGCGCGAATCCGGATGAGGTGATGGAATACCTCTGCAGCAGTAAAAAGTTCGGGATCGGAAGCTATGCCCACGACGAGAATGACCGGACCGGTACTTTCTTTCCGATGATGGGTTACAGCAAGGCGGAGCTTTTAAAGATCGCTATCGTAAGATATCAGCTGAGTCTCAATTCTTTCCAGAAATATATCGCGACCACCGTGGCAGCCGACGTGTCCGATCAGACGGTAGCGGTGATCATGGAGAACAGCGACAGCCTTCAGGGCGTGAACATCGTGGAGGATACCGTGCGGCGCTATAACGATCCCGTGTATTTTTCCCAGGTGCTCGGCTATACGGGAAGGATCTCGCCGGAGGAATTTGAAAGCTATTCGGCGCTGAGCGATAATTATGACAATACGGATTATGTGGGAAAGACCGGGATCGAGCAGTCGATGGAGCAGGAGCTGCAGGGAAAGAAGGGCAGCGAGACCGTCTATGTGGACAATCTGGGGCGTATCATCGAAAGCGTCAATGTCACGCTCCCGATGGCCGGGAACGATATCTACCTGACCCTGGATGCCGATATGCAGATCGCGATGTACAAGATCCTCGAGCAGAAGATCGCAGGTATCCTGCTCAAGCATATCGTAAATGAAAAGGAAATAGAACAGGAAGGCCGTAATCCCAAGATACCGATCTACGATGTCTATAACGCGATGTACAGCAATAATGTCATCGATATCGCACGCATGGGGGGACCATATGCCGGAGAAACGGAGAGGGCCGTATATGCAGCGTTTGAGGCCAAGCTGAACGAAGCGCTTGCACGGATCCGCGAGGAGATGCTGAGCGGAAATACGCCCTATGAGCGCCTGCCAAGAGAGATGCAGGATTATGAGAGCTTTATCGTCAATATGCTCTTAAGTGAAAACTATGGTGTCCTCGTTTCAGGCGCCATCGATACGACGGACAAGACCTATATGGATTTCCGCGTGGAAGAGACGATCAGCATCAGGGAATTCCTGCTTTACTGCATCTCGCAGCAGTGGGTGGATCCGGACAAGCTGAACCTCGATTCGCAGTATGCGGATTCCGACGAGATTTACCGCGCGCTGGTGGAATATGTGGTCTCCCGGCTTCAGAGCAACACGGAATTCAACAAAAAAATGTTTAAATATATGCTCCTGCAGGACAGGATCAACGGAAGACAGACCTGTCTGGTGCTCTGGGAGCAGGACGCGGTACAGATGGATGCGGACCGGGTGAAGGCACTGAAAGCGGGAAGCATATCGGCTTACGATTTTACAGTGGACCTGATCAAAAAGCTTTATCTGACGCCGGCACAGCTGGGGCTGGAGCCCTGTTCCGGTTCGGTGGTGGTGACGGATCCGAACACGGCCGAAGTGCTCGCACTGGTATCGTATCCGGGCTACGACAATAACCGCCTGGCAAACCGCGCCGACTCCGCCTATCTGGCGAGGCTGACCGCCGATCATTCCAAACCTCTGTGGAACAACGCCACGCAGCAGCGTACGGCGCCCGGTTCCACCTTCAAGATGGCGATGAGCATAGCCGGGATCGAAGAGGGCGTGATCAATCTGAATTCGACCATACAGTGTACCGGCTACTTTAACAAGCTGAAGGATATCGTTCACCAGTGCTGGATCGCGAGCCAGGGCGGCGCTCACGGCAATCTGAACGTGGAAGGGGCGATCGCCAATTCCTGCAACTGCTTTTTCTATGAAGTGGGCTACCGGCTGGCCAATGACGGTACGAGCTACAATGATCCCGTGGGTATAGACAAGATCAGGACCTATGCGGATCTGTTCGGGCTGGGAAGCAGGACCGGCGTGGAGATCGCCGAATCGGAGCCGCAGATCTCGGACCGTTACCCCGTGCCTTCCGCCATCGGTCAGGGTACCCACAACTTTACGACCGTCGGGCTGGCGCGTTATGTTTCCGCCATTGCCAACCGCGGGACCGTGTACGAACTGAGCCTGATCCGTGAGATCCGCAACAGTGCGGACGCGAGCGAATACTACTATACCCCGAAAAAGCGCAATTATGTGGCGCTGGACGACAGCGTCTGGAATACGATACACAAGGGCATGCGCCGCGTGGTCGAGGACAAGCGTTATTTCAATATCGAGGGCCTGAACGCGGCCGGCAAGACCGGAACAGCCCAGGAAGCAAAAAATAAACCGAGCCATGCGCTCTTTGTGGGCTTTGCGCCCTTGGATGCTCCGAAGGTCGCCATCGCGGTCCGTATCGCAAACGGTTATTCTTCGGATTTTGCGGCGCAGGTCGCCTGTGAGTGCCTGCATTATTACTTTATCCCCGAGGATGCGGATACTCTGCTCACGGGAGAGGCGTCGGATGCGACAGCGGTATCGGGAGGAGACTGATGAAGCAGAAACTGCGTGTACGTGATTTTGATTTCCGCCTGGTGATACTTCTGTTTGCGGTATCGATGATCGGCATATTTGCCATCGGCAGCGCAAAGGAAGGCTATCAGATGCGGCAGGTGGCCGGGCTGGTCATGGGCTTTTTTGTCATGCTGCTGGTGGCCTTTCTGGACTACGGCTTTCTGCTGAAGTTTTACTGGCTCTTTTATCTGGGAAACCTGGCGCTGCTCGTGGTAGTGAAGTTTTTCGGGCAATCCTCCCATAATGCGCAGCGCTGGCTGGAGATCGCCGGCATACGTTTCCAGCCTTCGGAGCTGGCCAAAATCCTGTTGATACTTTTTTATGCGCAGTATATAATGAAGCGCAGGGAAAACATGAACACGGTCACCAATATCATCATGATGATCGCGCTTTTTATACCTGTTTTTCTGCTGATCCTGAAGCAGCCGGATATGTCCACGAGTATCATGGTCGTGATCATCTTCTGTATCGTACTCTATATGGGAGGCCTGAGCAGAAAGCTGATCCTGGGGACGCTGGCCGTGATGGTGCCGGCCGCCATCGTGATGCTGTTCCTGATCCTTCAGCCGGAACAGAAGATCGTGGAGGATTACCAGCAGGAACGTATCCTTGCCTGGCTGCAGCCGGACAAATACGCGCTGAGCACCGCCTATCAGCAGCAGAATTCCATAACGGCCATCGGCTCCGGCCAGCTCTGGGGGAAGGGTCTCAACAATAATGAGGTGGGCTCGGTCAAGAACGGCAATTACATTTCCGAGCCGCAGACGGACTTCATCTTTGCCATTATCGGGGAAGAGATGGGCTTTGTGGGCACGACGGTCACTATCGTGCTGCTGATGCTGATCAGCTGGGAATGTTACTATATCGGAACGAAAGCCAGGGACCTGGCGGGACGCATCATCTGTTTCGGCGTAGGGGGCCTGGTCTGTTTTCAGAGTTTTGTCAATATCGGCGTGGCCACGGGACTGTTCCCGAATACCGGTCTGCCGCTGCCCTTCGTCAGTTACGGTCTGACCAGTCTTGTCAGCCTGTACGGCGGCATGGGCTTTGTGCTGAGTGTCGGACTCCGCCGGCCGCAGCCGCGCCCTTCCGGGACCATTTCCTTTACGGAACTGATCCAGGAGGATATGAATGTGGAGGTATAAGGAGAGCACATGAAAATCGCCCTGATCGCACACGATGCAAAAAAGAAGCTGATGCAGAATTTCTGTATCGCTTATCGCGGCATACTCTGCCAGCATGAAGTATATGCGACCGGGACCACCGGCCGTCTGATCGAAGAGGTGACTAATCTGACCGTGCACAAATTCCTGGCCGGCAATCTGGGCGGGGAACAGCAGATCGGCATACAGATCGAACACAACCAGATCGACCTGGTGATCTTTCTGAGGGATCCCTTAAATCCCATGATGCACGAGGTGGATACGAACAATCTGCTGCGGCTCTGCGATATGCACAATATCCCGCTGGCAACCAATCTGGCCAGTGCGGAGCTTCTGATCAAAGCCCTGGACCGCGGAGAGCTGGAGTGGCGTGAGATCTATAAATAAATCCCGGAAAATCATTTTATGCATTCTTGCTGCGGCGCTTCTGAGCGCCTGCGGCGAGAAGGAAGTGGAGCTGCCTTACGGCAGCCTTGCTTCAAATGCGGCTTTTTCCATGGATGCGGCGCTGAGCAGGGGAAAGATGGATCTTTTTGCCGAAAAACTCTGCGCGGCAGTCTCGGATATCACGGAAAAGAGCAGCATCTCCACCGGAAGTGTGAAAGCGGCCTGTGTCTATGATATCGACGGCCTGTCCGTACTTTACAGCTACAACGCGGAGACGGAACTGGCTCCGGCATCCCTGACCAAAGTCATGACAGCCCTGCTGGTGCTGGAAAACTGCCCGGATCTGAACGAAAAGGTCACGGTGGGCGATGTGACGATACGTGAACAGGGGGCTCAGCTCTTTCACCTGAAGGAAGGGGATCATATCACGATACGTGACCTGCTTTATGCGACGCTGATCTATTCCGCCAATGATGCAGCCCTGGCGCTGGCGATCCATGTGGGCGGGAGCGAGCAGGATTTCTGCAGGATGATGAATGAACGGGCAAAGCTCCTTGGAGCGACACATACGAATTTTGTGAATTCCAACGGACTGAGCAGCGATGAGCATTATACCTGCGCCTACGACCTGTACCTGATGTTTCAGGCGGCGGTGCAGTATGAAGAATTCCGGCAGATCATACAGACACCGTCGGTCAGCATCACCTATACCACCGCGGAGGGCGCGGTCAATACCCGTGAGATCTCCACGACGAACCAGTATCTGAAAGGTACGGCGCAGCCGGCGGCCCTCAGCATCGTGGGCGGGAAGACCGGAAGCACCTCTGCTGCCGGAAAGTGCATCATACTCTACGCCATGTCTCCCCAGGGACATCCCTATATCGTCGTGGTCATGGGTGCCGAGGATACCGACAGCCTTTACCGTATCACAACACAGCTGTGTAACGATGTGGTGCGTTGAGTGCTCTCCATGACCTGCGGTGCGGCAGTCGGCGGAGCGTGTAAAACGCTTAACCTGCAATAATCCATCCCGGCGACTTGCAGAACGCTCCATAACCTGTGATGCGACAGGCGGCGTAGCGTTCGGAATGAGCCGTCTTTTTCATATCCGGATGAAAAGTCCAGGGAAGATCCGCCATGGATGGCGGATCAAGTGAGCGAGTGCACGGAGGCACGCCGCGAGCGACCCGGGAGAGGGAGTTATCCAGCCCCGGATATGAAAAAAAGCCAGGCGAATGCAGAAGCGGAGACCGCTGCCGCATCGCAGGCAAAGGAGAGGACGCAGGAGCATTCCGAACGCTTCGCCGTCTGTCACGTCGCAGACCGTGAAAGTGGCTGTCAGACGCTAAGGCGGCAGGGATTCAACCTTTTTCCGCCGCCTTCTGCGGACACACTTTATTCGGAATTTCAGGCTTGAAATAAAGTGCATAATACGTTATAATTTCAATTACATCAATAAAGATCGGAGGGTGGTCCAATGATACAACTGATCGTAGGCAACCAAGGTAAAGGCAAGACAACAGAAATGCTCAACAAGGTCAACAAAGAGATCAAAGAGGCCAGCGGTAATATCGTATACCTTGATAAGAACACGAAACACATGTATGAACTGAACAATAAGATCCGCCTTGTGGATGTTTCAGAGTATTCTTTCTCCACCACGGACGAATTCTACGGTTTCATCTGCGGGATCATCTCGCAGGATCACGATCTGGAGCAGCTTTATTTTGACAATTTCAAGAAGATTGGCTGTGTTGCTCCGGGGCAGCTGGAAGATGTACTTAAGAAGTTTGAAAAACTGAGCGATGACAGGGGAGTGCGTTTCTGCATCAGTATCGCAGAAGATGAGAGCGGTATTCCCGAAGCATTCCGTAAGGATATCATCGTCTCGTTATGATCGTTATACCATGAGCGGCAGCGACAAACAGCGAGGCTTGACTATTGAAGCAAAATGGAGCAGGATGTTTATTATTCTTCTGCTCCTTTTTCTTGTTTATATCGTGATGCTCTTCGTGCAGATGCTGAACCGCGGCGAAGTGGCTTCGTATCAGGTGCGGAGCGGCTCTCTGGCCATACAGAACAAGTTCCGGGGGATGGTTCTGCGGCAGGAGGAGACCGTATCCTGCAAGGATACCGGTTATATCGTCTATTTTGCGCGTGAAGGGGAGCATCTGGGCGTCGGGGATCTGGTCTATGCCATAGACGAGACCGGGAGCCTGAATGAAATGAGCAGTTCTGCGGGCGGTGAGAGCAGCTTGAGCGATGAGGAATTGTCGGAGCTGCGTTCCGACATCATCCGTTTTTCGGCGTCTTTCAGCCCCGACAGCTTTTACAAGACCTACGATTTCCTTTATTCTCTGGACGGTAGCCTTCTGCGGCTTGCAAACAGCAATATGATGAAGTCGCTCACGGAGATCGGCGGCAGCTATGCGACGGAGCTGGTACGCCTGTCGCATACGGATAAGGCCGGTTATATCGTCTATCATACCGACGGATACGAGAGTCTTTCCGCGAACGGCGTACGGCCGGAGCAGTTTGAAGATGAAAACTATGAGAAAAAGCAGCTGAGCAATCATGCCCTGCTGGGTGCGGGGGATACGGCTTACAAGCTGCTGACGAGCGAGAACTGGAAACTGGTGATCCCGATGGATCCGGAACGTGCCGCCCGGATGAAGGATGAGGGTTATGTACGGGTACGCTTCCTGAAGAACCAGGAAGAATTATGGGGAGCGGTGAATCTGGTCCCTTATGATAAGGATGTGAGTTTTTGTGTACTGGAATTCAATAATTCGGTTGTGAATTTCTGCACGGACCGTTTTCTCGAGATCGAGCTGGCCGGGAGTAATGAGGTGGGGCTGAAGATCCCCGTTTCTTCCATTGTGCACAAACAGTTTTTCCTTGTTCCGAAAAGCTATGTGGTGGAGGAGATGGAAGACCACCGCTGTATTTTCCTGCGCAAGACCTTCCTGGAGGACGGAAGTGCGTCGTCGGAGCGGCTCGAGATCGAGGTCTACGCGGCGGATGATGAGAATTACTATGTCGATGATACCCAGCTGCGCATCGGGGATTATCTTTTAAAGATCGGGGATATGGCGGAATATCCCGTGAGCGCCAAGGGCGAGCTGGTGGGTGTATATAATATCAATAAGGGCTACGCGGATTTCCGGCAGATCAGCATCCTTTACCAGAATGAGGAATATGCGATCATCAAGCCGAATACCGCTTACGGTCTGAGCGAATATGATTATATCGCGCTGGATGCGTCGGAACTGACGGATGATTCCTTCGTTTTTGAGTAAGTGTATTGGGGAATACAGGAGAGTGACTTATGTCGGTTGCAGAGAATTATTATCAGGTACAGAATGCGGTGAATGCCGCCTGCATGCGAGCGGGGCGTGATCCTTCCGAGGTGACGCTCATAGCGGTGAGCAAGACTAAACCGGTGGAGATGCTGAAGGAAGCCTATGATGCGGGTGCGAGGCATTTCGGTGAAAACAGGGTGCAGGAGCTCACGGCAAAGATGCCGGAACTGCCCGAAGACATACGCTGGCATATGATCGGCCATCTGCAGAGCAACAAGGTGAAATACATCATCGGCGCCGTAAAGCTGATCCACAGCGTGGACAGTCTGCATCTGGCGGAGGAGATCGACCGTCAGGCTCAGAAGGCAGGGATCGTCCAGGACATCCTGCTGGAAGTGAACGTGGCCGGGGAAGAGAGTAAATTCGGTACCGGCGACATCGAAGAGAATGAAGCGCTGATCCGGGCTTTTTCCGGGCTGACGCATATAAAGCTCTGCGGCCTCATGACCGTGGCGCCTTACGTAGAGGATCCGGAGCTGAACCGCCCGGTATTTAAGAAGCTGAAAGAACTGGCCTACGGCGGGATGCGCCGTTATTTCCCGGAGGACCGTGTGATCCTCTCCATGGGGATGAGCGGGGATTACACCGTAGCCGTAGAGGAAGGCGCAACCCATGTGCGTGTGGGCAGCGCGATCTTCGGAGAAAGATAAAGAAAATAATGAGGGGGTTACGTTCTGAATGGGCGCGGCTTTTGCGCACTCTGAAAAGAACAGTAACACACAGGCTGTCCCGGCCGGCCGTTTAAAGAATGCAAAATGAGGCTTTGACCGGGAGATATCAGAAAGTCAGGAGTAAGGAAAGAAATGCGGGACGGTATATATCGGCTGGGGATCGATATCGGATCCACCACGGTTAAGATCGCCATCATCAATGACAAAAATGAAGTGCTCTTTGCCGATTATGAAAGGCACTTCGCCAATATCAGGGAATGTCTGAAGGGACTGATCGGCAAGGCCCTCGGAGAGCTGGGGGATATGAAGATACGCCCGGTCATCACCGGAAGCGGCGGTCTGACCCTGGCAAAACATCTGAACGTGATCTTTGTGCAGGAAGTGCTTGCGGTGAGTACGGCGCTTCAGTGCTATGCCCCCAAAACGGATGTGGCGATCGAGCTGGGCGGCGAGGATGCCAAGATCATCTATTTCGAAGACGGAAACGTGGAGCAGCGCATGAACGGCATCTGCGCCGGCGGCACCGGCTCCTTTATCGACCAGATGGCGTCCCTCGTACAGACGGATGCCGCGGGGCTCAACGAATATGCGAAGAGCTATAAATCTCTCTATACCATAGCCGCGCGCTGCGGCGTTTTCGCCAAGACAGACATACAGCCGCTGATCAATGACGGCGCGACCAGGGAGGATCTGGCGGCGTCCATCTTCCAGGCGGTGGTGAACCAGACGATCTCCGGCCTGGCCTGCGGCAAGCCCATACGCGGGCACGTGGCCTTTCTCGGAGGACCGCTGCATTTCCTTTCGGAACTGAAAGCGGCTTTTATCCGCACGCTAAAGCTGGATGACGAGCATGTGGTGGATACGGAGCGTTCCCATCTGTTTGCGGCCATCGGAAGCGCTCTGAACGCGACGGAAGAGGGGGAATGCACGCTCGAGGATATGAACGGGCGCCTCAATTCCGACATCCATATGGAATTTGAAGTGGAACGCATGGAGCCGCTTTTTGCGGATAAGGCGGAATACGAACGTTTCAGCGCAAGGCATAAGAGCCATTGCGTGGAAACCGCGCGGATCGAAGACTATAAAGGTCATTGCTTCCTGGGGATCGACGCCGGCTCCACCACCACCAAGATCGCGCTGGTGGATGAAGAGGGCAAATTATTATATTCGTTCTACAGCAACAATAACGGCTCGCCCATGGAGACGGCGATACGCGCGTTCCGCGAGATGCGAGAGAAACTGCCCGAGGGCGCCGTGATCAGCCGGGCCTGCTCCACCGGTTACGGGGAACAGCTGATGAAGGCGGCCTTCCTTCTGGATGACGGGCAGGTGGAGACGGTGGCGCATTATTACGCCGCGGCCTTCTTTAATCCCGAAGTGGACTGCATCCTGGATATCGGCGGCCAGGATATGAAATGTATCAAGATCAAAAAGCAGAGCGTGGATTCGGTCATGCTCAACGAAGCCTGCTCTTCGGGCTGCGGCTCCTTTATCGAGACCTTTGCGAAGTCGCTAAACTATTCGGTGGAGGATTTTGCGAAGGAAGCGCTCTTTGCGCCGCATCCCATCGACCTGGGGACACGCTGCACCGTTTTCATGAATTCCAAGGTGAAGCAGGCCCAGAAGGAAGGGGCGAGCGTAGCGGATATCTCGGCCGGTCTGGCCTATTCCGTGATCAAGAACGCGCTCTTTAAAGTGATCAAGGTCTCGGACGCCTCGGAGCTCGGAAAGCATATCGTGGTGCAGGGCGGGACCTTTTATAACGACGCGGTGCTGCGCAGCTTTGAAAAGATCGCAGGCTGCGAGGCCATACGTCCCGATATCGCCGGCATCATGGGCGCTTTCGGTGCTGCGCTGATCGCAAGAGAGCGTTATAAGGAGGCTTCGAGCTCCCTGCCTTATCAGAGCACCATGCTCTCCTTTGACGAGATCGAGCGCATGGAGTTCTCCACCAGCATGGCCAAATGCCGCGGCTGCACCAACAACTGCCGCCTGACCATCAACCATTTCTCGGGCGGAAGAAAATATATCTCCGGCAACCGCTGCGAACGCGGTCTCGGAAAGACAAAGAACGAGAACAATATCCCGAACCTCTTTGAATACAAGATGAAGCGCTTCTTTGACTATGAGCCGCTGCCCGCGGATCAGGCCTTCAGAGGCACGGTCGGTATCCCGAGGGTTCTGAACATCTATGAGAATTTCCCCTTCTGGGCGATGTTTTTTAAGGAGCTGAAATACCGGGTGATCCTTTCGCCGGCTTCGACCCGCGCGATCTACGAGCTGGGCATCGAATCCATCCCCAGCGAATCCGAGTGCTACCCGGCAAAGCTGGCTCACGGGCATATCCAGTGGCTGATCAGACAGAAGCCCGATTTTATCTTTTATCCCTGCCTCTTTTATGAGCGCAACGAGACGAAGGAAGCCGGGAACCATTACAACTGCCCGATCGTTACCTCCTATCCGGAAAATATCAAGAATAACATGGAGGAGATCACCCACGGCGAGGTGGTGTTCCGCCATCCCTTCATGAATTTTGTGAGCGTGGATACGATCTGCGCGGCGCTGGTGCAGGAGTTTACCGAGCTGGACCGCCGCGAGGTGACGGCTGCTGTGCAGAAGGCCTGGGACGAGCTGGCCGCTGCACATGAAGACATGCACCGTAAGGGCGAGGAAGTCCTGAAATATATGGAGGAGAACCACCGCCGCGGCATCGTGCTGGCCGGGCGGCCTTACCATATCGATCCCGAGATCAACCACGGCATACCGGAACTCATCAATTCCTATGACATCGCGGTATTGACCGAGGATTCCGTTGCCCATCTCGGTCAGCTGGACCGGCCGCTGATCGTCTCCGATCAGTGGATGTATCATTCGCGTCTGTATTCGGCCGCGGCTTATGTACGTACCCGGGAGGATCTGGATCTGGTACAGCTCAATTCTTTCGGCTGCGGTCTGGACGCCGTGACCACCGACCAGGTGAATGATATCCTTTCCGGCAGCGACAAGATCTATACCTGCTTAAAGATCGACGAGGTGAACAATCTGGGTGCGGCGCGCATCCGTATCCGTTCGCTGATCGCGGCATTGGAAGTGAAGCAGAAAAAGGCCGGGACCAGGACCGTCAATCCGACCTGTTACGAGCGTACGCTCTTTACGGAGGAGATGCAGAAGGAGGGTTATACGATCCTCGCGCCGCAGATGTCGCCGCTGCATTTTGACATGTTCTCCGCAGCTTTTGCCTCCTGCGGTTACCGTTTGAAGATCCTTACCAACGACAACCGGCATTCGGTGGACGTTGGGCTGAAATATGTAAACAACGACGCCTGCTATCCCTCCCTCTGCGTGGTGGGACAGCTGATGGAAGCGGTGCTTTCGGGTGAGTACGACACGGATCATCTGGCTCTGATGATGACCCAGACCGGCGGCGGCTGCCGTGCGACCAATTACGTGGGCTTTATCCGCCGCGCGCTGGAAAAGGCCGGTTACGGGCATATTCCGGTCATTTCCCTGAACCTGAGCGGTTTCGAGGCCAATCCGGGCTTTAAGCTGAGCCTGAAGCTGGGTGTGCGTCTGCTCTATGCGGCGCTCTTTGGCGATATCTTCATGCGCTGCATCTACCGCATGCGCCCTTATGAGAAAAAGCCGGGCAGCGTGGAGGCCGTGCACCAGAAATGGCTGGAACGCTGCAACGCCTTTATCACTTCGGCGCACCCGCATTTCGGGACTTATAAGAAGATGTGCCGGAAGATGATCGAGGAATTTGACAATATCCCCATCATCGAGAAGCGGAAGCCCCGCGTGGGCATCGTGGGCGAGATCCTGGTGAAATTCGCACCCACGGCCAATAACCATCTGGTGGATCTGCTGGAGCACGAAGGAGCGGAAGCGGTGGTCCCCGACCTGATCGATTTCATGTACTATTGTTTCTATAACCAGATCTACAAGGCGGAGCATCTGGGCATGAGCAAAAAGACTGCCCGCAATTCCCGTTGGGGGATCCGGGGCATGGATATGGTTCGCTCGGTATCCGTGGATGCCTTCAAAAAGAGCCGTCATTTCGATCCGCCCACCTCGATCTTCAAGTTGGTGGAATATGCGAAGGACATCGTGTCCATCGGTAACCAGACCGGTGAAGGCTGGTTTCTGACCGGCGAGATGCTGGAGCTGATCCATTCCGGCACGCCAAACATCGTATGTACACAGCCTTTCGGCTGCCTGCCGAACCATGTGGTGGGTAAGGGCGTCATCAAGGCCCTGCGCCGCCATTATCCGAAATCCAACATCGTGGCCATCGACTACGATCCCGGCGCCAGTGAGGTGAACCAGCTGAACCGCATCAAGCTGATGCTTTCCACGGCGAAAAAGAATCTGGAGAGCGAGTAGGGGGATTTAATGGAAACGGAGACAAAGAAGAAACAATCCGTACTTCCCGTGATCATAGCAGCATCAGCAATGGTGCTGCTTGTTTCTATTGTTGCGGTGGTGCTCCTTTTTTCGGGGGATAAAAGAAAACTGCAAAAGCAGTTGGATGAGGGACGCCGTTACTTGAGTGAGTTGGATTACGAAAAAGCCACCGTGGCTTTCCGGGACGCGGTGCGCATCGACCCGGATAACGAAGAGGTGTTGGATCTCTTTCACGACAGCTACTTAAGGTGGATGGAGTCTGATCCGGAACGAGCGGAGGAAATACGCGGAAAAGAATTTCACACATTGTATGCTCTCCTGGCGGAGGGGCCGTCAGAGCCGGTTGAGCGGCTGTGGCGGGAGCTTGCGGATAACTTGGAACAATAACAGTACAGGATAGCTGCTTCACAACATAGACATATAATGATATAATATTGATATACAAATCGGAAGGAGGAAAACCATGTTGACGATTCAGGAAACAATACGGCCATCGGCGGATCTGAGAAATCATTACAATGAGATCTCAAAACAATGCCGGGAGGCAAATACAGCCGTGATCATCACTGTCAACGGAAGAGGTGATACGGTATCGTTATCATATGAAGAGTATAAACGTATGAAATCACGCCTGGAACTTCTGGAGATCCTTGCAGAAGCGGAAGAAGATGTGCGAAACGGAAGGACCGCTCCGATCAGCGATACCTTTGATGATCTCAGGGCAATGCTTAAGGAGGGGAGATCTTGAGTTATAAAGTGCTGCGTACGGATACAGCCGATGCTCTTATACATAGGATCGTTCTGTTTGTTGCCGAAAAATTCGGTAATGATATAGCGATAAAGCATCTTGACGAACTGGAGCGATCCATATCAGAACTGGCCGAAAATCCTTTTCTGGGAGATGAACCCCGATATCCCGTTCTCAAACGGCAGGGATATCGTGTGTTGACTCTCGAAAAGGATCTTGTATTTTATAAGGTCAATGAGGATGAAAAGCTTGTGATCATATATGCCGTAGTTGATCAGAGGCAGGATTATCTGAGCATACTCCGGGGATTGTAAAACAGTTGTATAAAAATATGCATTTCGTCATAAAGAGAAGGACGTTTGTCAGAAAATGATCCTGCTGAAGATTCCTGTGTTAAGATTTAAAGGAATTAAAGCCACGGGGACGGTTCTCATGGCAACTATACAAAACAAAGGAGGAACGAACAGCAATGGCCAACATGTCACAATCCGAATACAACAACTATCGAGAAGAGGTGGAGCGTATTGCCAGGAAAGGAACCCGGGAGGAGCTGCAGCGACTCTATGACGAGATCTACAGAAAGTATGATGACGGCGCATGGTGTTGTAAGATGCTGGATGATTATCAGACAAACTGGACGATGAATACGCATCAGTAAATTCACTTGAAGAGGAGGACAAAATTATGCCTTTGATACCGGCTCAGTGCCCGAATTGCGGGGGAGTATTAAGCGTTGACCAGAACGGTAAAGCAGATATCTGCTCATATTGCGGAACGCCTTTTATCGTTCAGGATGCGATACAGAATTTTAATACTACCTATAATATCACAAACAATGTTTATGCGGATAAAGTTATTATGGAACAAGTGGATCCGGGATATCAGGATGCACTTCAGAGGATCCGTGCGGAGGTAAATAACATAATTACGCATGGAAATAAAGCGCCTGATTTTACAAGGGAATCGGTTGTTTTTGGTCAGGACGCAAAGAAATACTTTGATAAGCCAGAGTTTCAATACAACTATGCATTGTTGCTGTTCTATAACAGAATTCATAATGCTGCGTCCGACAGGTCGGTGTGGCAGGAACCTTTGAAAAAAGCAATCGAACTAACGGCAGATCCGAGTAGAAAAGAATATCTGCTTACGGAGTATAACCGTTTGAAGGAAGAACTGAATCATGAAAACCAAAAGAAGAATACATATATGGAAGAATTTTTGGATAAACTGAACAATCATCCGGAATTACTGGATGGTATTCCCGTCAATGCTTCAGAGGGTGATTATTCACGTAAAGGTGTTTTTACGTCTTATGAAGGGAAAGCGTATCTTATTCCTATAAATAACATGAATGTACGGCCACTTATACCAGTTACCTGCGTAGAGGAAATATTAAGAAGTATTCTTGAAGAGCCTTGGAAGATCGATAAAGAAGCAAAGGCAGATTTTCAGGATTCATCTATCATAAAATTTGGAAATTACAGTATGAGGATAGGAGAAGATATATTTAAGTCAGATAGTGAGTTTCATATACGTATGATTGTAAGGGATGCTGTTTCGATGCCCCCCAGACTATTCAGTTCGTTTGATAGATATAGATCATATGATAAGAAATTTTTTACCACAATAATCAGGTTTGCATTATGGGTCTGTCCCGTTTGCGGAGGGCCAATGAAACAGAAAGGTCTTTTTGGAAGGAATGTATGTGAATCATGTGGTCATAAAGTAAGTGATACCTTCAGGTATCCATTTTAACGGCGAGCCACGGGGGCGGTTCTCCTGGCATATTCATCAAGGTATATGGCCGGATAGTTTCGGAGGAAAGAGTGAGTGAAGACAAATGTAAAGAAAAAGAAGAATATTGTTCTCATAGCAGTTCTTATAGCGGTTGTGGTTTTATGCATCGTTGCCGTGATCGTTCTCTTGCTATCTTCCGGCGGTAAGGAGAAGAAGCTTAAGGAACAGCTTGCCCTGGGAGATCGTTATTTAAGCGAAATGGATTACGAGAAGGCGATCCGGGCATATAAGGAGGCCCTAAATCGATCCGGAAAGCGAAGAAGCCCTGGAAGGATTCAGAAACGCCTATGAACAATGGATACAGGCAGAACCGGCTCGGGCTGAGGAACTATATGAGGAGGAGATCCGGAACCTGAATGAGCTGCTGGCGGAGGAACGGTCGGAACAGCTTGAAGGATTGCTGAAAAGAACGGAAGAAAAGACGGCTGTAGCTACTTTGGTTACCCCGTCTCCGACGCCTGCGCCGACTGTGACACCTGCGCCTACACTTAGTCCGACACCGGTACCGGATGAGGAAGAGGAGCCGGAAGAGGGAAGTGATGATGAGTCTGACTGGCATAGGTGGACTTTTCTGCTCCCCTGGTATGGGAAAATGCGCAGTATGTTCTGGACCGTCTGGTGGAAGAGGACGGGTGGACGTATGGGGATCATAAATACGAGATCTATAAGGAATTCTATGATGCGGCCGGAAATTATGTGGGGCTGGCGGAGGTCCAGGTGATAACGGATCAGGAATATGATATGAGTCTGATGTATCAGATCCCGAAGGATCTCGGAAGGGGTGGACTCGGTGACGCATATATGAATAACGAGCTTACTATGGAAGAAGCATATAACGAGATCATTCGGGGCTATTCATCAACGTGGGACGATTAAATAGCATGCAGGAAAGGGAAATATCGGATAAGGATTTGGAAAATCAAAAAAACACGGGTTTCAGGGTTGGCCGCCTTTTGATCTTCCTGGCGGCAGGCTTTTTTGTGATGTTTTTTGGGGCGTCCTGTGCTTCGGGGAGGGGAAAGAAGCCTTCCGCTACCGGACTGGTCGTGGATAAACCCACGAGGATCGCAGAGAAAATAGAGTATAACTATGATGATATCCCGACACAAACGGCTGCTGCGTCAGCCGGCGGCGATCAGGACGGCCTCAGGGAATATGATGAAACAATCTATCGCAATATCACGGATAAATATGTGTATTTGCTCGATCCATCCACGGATCAGTGAGGGGGAATATATGAAGAAGACAGAAAAAAATGAACCGCAAATGCTTATGCAACAAAAGGAGCAGAACCGGAAGGATGGATTAAAATATCTGGCCTGGTTTGGGAAAATATATTATGTTGTTATGTTCGCAGGATTGTCTTACGGATTTATCGGCAGCGGTGAAGTATTGAAAGGCTGCCTGATCGGAGGGATCGCCCTGGCGATCGCCATCCTGTATCTGGTGCTGAAATACCGGAAGAAAAAGCAGAAAGAGGATAATGCCACCACCGCTGCTTTTACGGCAACGAGCTATATTGCCGGCAATAGTACGGCGGTAACGGAAATACAGACCCGTTCCGCGGAAAGGAAAGAAACAAAAGCGCTGCGCCCGGAGGAAGAAGCTTTGAGAACACTTTTGGAGAAAGAGCATAAGAGTTTTGCGGACAGGGAGCATGGCCTGGATGATATCTTTACCGAAAGCAGGATGAATCATCTGGATACTTTTGATATGCCGTTTTTTGTCCTGAGCAGACCTGCTACGGAAGGTGATATGTCTCCGGATAAGTATGTGTTTGACGGGAGTATCTATATCTCCTTAAAGGATGGTGTGATCGATCAACAGTTCATAAAAGATGCGGAGAACTGTTTCGGCCAGTCCGGACTTCTGTATTATCAGATCCCGATGCACGTGTTCCTGGAGGATATGCTTGCCGGAAAGGCAGAGCGGATCATCCTGTACGGCGCGCTGAACGTTCCGATCCGGATCAGCAGGGCAGAGGCGGAAAAGATACGTGACGAGATCGAGATCTTTGAGATCATGTACAGCTCTGTCCGCGGGAACCGTTATACGAATGAAGAAGCATATGAAAAGCTGAAAGCGTATGAATTCTTCTTTATCGGAACGCTTCCGGATACGGTGAGCGGTGACGGAGGGGATGTCCGTATACCGAAAGGGGAAAGCTTTTCGCTTTCGGAGATCGACCGGGAGGAAAACGGGCAGAGCTATAAAGCGCTGCGCTTATTTGTCAGCACCCAAAGTGCCGATAAGTTCGGTGGGAAAGGGTATAATCTGGTAAAATGGCCCTTGGAGAAGATAAAGAACTTTTATGGCGGAAAAGTGATCATCGAACCCCACAGGAGCTGGTGGATGGAATTCTGATCAATGGGGAGGGGTAATACCCCGGGGAAACAGATACAGAAAAGGAGATCGGGAAAATGGATATCATTGAAAACTGGAATCTGCTGAATGAAAGGATCAAAGAGGACCCGGAGAAAAAACAGCTGATTGCGGAGCTGATGCCCATTCATATGGGGGCCTTTGATGATCTGCGGAACAGCGGTCATATGATCAGTATCGGAGGTAAAGAGGTCTCCGAGATGATCGTGGGAAAAGATGCTTTTGCCCGGCTTGACCTGGCGGGAAATGTGGGGAGAAGTCTGGTGGATCTGGACGGAAGCCTGTTTGAAAAGAATTTCCGGATCAAAATGGCAGACCAGTTCCCGAACTGTATCTTTATCGCTATCGCAGCGGTCATTGAAAATCTGGACGGTGCGTTGAATGCAGTGTATCCGGACAAAAAGATGAAGGTCAATCTGTCTTACGAAAGTGCTCCGGAAAGCAGCGATCCTTTCGGGAAACTGATCCCGTTATTTGAGAAATGTTACTCCTGGATCAGCGTATCCACGGAAAAAAAGACGGCGCAGGAAAACGCTCCGGAAAAAGCCGTAAGCGGCAACGCAGAAGCTCCTTCCACAGCGCAAAGTGCAGCCGGAAATATAAATGACGGGGTAGTGGACATCAGCAATATGCTCTTTCTGATCCCCGTGCAGTTTGAAGGGGAAGAGGGAGGCCCGGCAGAACAGGATGATGTATTGCATTTCTGCGCGGCCGAAGTGCAGAAGCTCAGGAGCGGTTCCAAGATACAGTGTCCCGATCTGCCGGACCGTTTCAAGGATAGCCTAGTCAAAGTGCTGCTTCTGGGAGGGACTCCGGCAGATGAAGCCCATACCCTGCATTACCAGATCATCGAGTCTCCAACGGGACAGAAGTATATACCGCTATTTGATTCCTACAGCGATATGGTCCGGATCTGTGGCGACAAAAGCAGAGTAGCCTGATCTGTGCCGAGACCGCTGCGCGGATCGTGAAAGAAGAAAAGCTCGCGGGTATCGTTCTTTCACCGCCGAAAAAGAACATCATCTTTCCGGCAGAGAAGATAGAGGGTATCGGGAAAACGGCGGTGCGGGCAGGGGCCGGCGCTGCGCCTTCGGTCACACCCACACCTCCGGCTGCCCCGTCTTTTGAGCATAAGGCGGCAAAGCCGAAAATAAAGCTCAGCAGAGGTGTGAAGATCCTGATCGTTGTCGCCATCGTAGTGGTGGCTTATGTGCTGCTTTGTACAATAAGCACTTCTTAGAAGAAAACTTATGCAATACACTTCTTCGGAAACTATCCCGGAAGATAAAGAGCCGGAGGAGTGTTATTTCTCCCAGAATGTGGCGCTGGCTGCCCCGGCATTTATCGACATTGTTGCGATCGTACCGTATGAGACTTCCTGGAATATGTTCAGCGGGAAGACTAATCTGATCTGCGAATGCCTGACAAGCATGCAGGAGACTTATTATGTCTTTATGTCGGAAGAGGATTATAAAGAGAATATCGATCCGGATATCGAAATTCCCAAGGGCTTTGTTCCTTCCGGGAAAGAGGTGGAAGCTACCTATTATTCAAAAGCAAAACGCATTCACGGCTGGTCGATGCCTGTGGAAGCCCTGATCGCGGAAACGAAGGGATCCTATGAGAAAAACATCCTGTACTTCGGGAGCATTGGCGATCCTGAGGTGAAAAAAACCGATAGAGGCGATAAAAGATATGATAAGGATGCCATCGTTTTCGGGGAAAGCTCGGTTATTCTGGAAAACGGAGCTTATGTGACCACGAGATGGAAAGGCTATGTTTATTCCGAACCCTCAGCCAACAGTTCGCCCATCGGTACAGCCGAGGAGGGCGTCAGCTTTGGTGTTATAGAAAAAGTGTCCGCCAATAATAAAACATGGTATCGGATCAAGGAGAATGCCGGTGGTGAGTGGACGGATGCTTATGTGGAATCAAAAGCGGTCGATGCCTACAATGTGAGATGAGATATCTACCGGCATTCGACAGCGGCGGTATTGATAATCCTGTGCAGAATAGTAGAATGATAAGTGAAGGGAGGAACCTGGAAATGAATGATTACACTTTCGGAAATTACATCCTGGAGCTCAGGACCCGGAGCGGCATGTCCCAGTCGGAACTGGCGGAACAGCTCGGAGTGACGAATAAAGCGGTTTCCAAATGGGAACTCGGGAAGGCGAAGCCCGGAGTGGATAAGATCCGGAAGCTGGCGGCGCTCTTTCAAGTGAGCGTTGAAGAACTGCTGAAAAATCTTGAAGGTCAGACCTCGCCCGAGATCACAAAGATCGTCATCACCGGCGGACCCTGTGCGGGAAAAACGACGGCGCAGAGCCGGATCCAGAATGCATTTACGAAGATGGGCTACCGGGTGCTTTTCGTTCCGGAGACGGCAACGGAGCTGATCAGCGGAGGTGTAGCCCCCTGGAACTGCAAAAACAACAGTGAGTACCAGAAGTGCCAGATGCGGCTCCAGCTTGAAAAGGAAAAGCTTTTCGAACAGGCTGCCGAAGGAATGAATGTCCCGAAGGTGCTCATCGTCTGCGACCGCGGCGCCCTGGACAACAAAGCCTATATGAACGGGCTGGAATTTGCACAGGTTCTTGAGTATATCGGGAGCAATGAAACCGTTTTACGGGACAGCTATGACGCCGTATTTCATCTGGTGACGGCAGCAAAGGGTGCCGAAGAGTACTATACGAAGGCAAATAACGCAGCCAGGACGGAAGGAGTGAAACAGGCGGTAGAGCTGGATGATAAACTCATCTCGGCCTGGACGGGACACCCTCATTTCCGCGTGATCGATAATTCTTCCGATTTTGATGACAAAATGAAACGGCTGATCGCCGAGATCTCGTCGTTCCTCGGAGAACCCGAGCCTTTCGAGATCGAGCGGAAATACCTGATCGAATACCCGGATATCAAATGGCTGGAATCCCTGCCGAACTGCCAGCGTGTGGAGATCGTCCAGACCTATCTGAAGTCGGACAACGGTGACGAGGTGCGGGTGCGCCAGCGCGGTTATGACGGAAATTACATTTATTTCCAGACGATCAAGCGGCGTGTGAGTGATATTAAACGCATCGAGATCGAGCGGCGTCTCTCCGAAAGAGAGTATCTGAAGCTTCTTATGAACACGGATACCACAAAGAGACAGATCCGGAAAGACCGTTACTGCCTCACCTATGACAATCAGTACTTTGAGATCGATATATACCCGTTCTGGAAGGATAAAGCCATTGCGGAGATCGAGCTGAGTGACGAGAATGCCGAGGTTCGTTTTCCTAAAGAGATCAAAAAGATTGACGAGGTAACCAATAACGAAGCATATAAAAATGCTTCATTAGCAACTATCCAATAGGGAGGGAGCGCTTATGGCAGAGAAGAGTATCGTAAGAAAGGAAAGCATCAGGAAGGAAAGCTTCATGAAGGACAGCATGATCAGACTGATCTGTACAACGGGGATCAGTACCGCGCTGTTTGTGGTGCTGACCATGTGCCTGCAGGTACCTGTATTCGAGAACTACTATCTCTGCCTGGGTTATGTGATCATGGCGGTATGCCTGTATTCCTTCGGCATATTCTGCGGAAGCTTTGTGGGCGTCGCCGGCGTGATTCTGTACTGCCTTCTGACGAACGGCCTGCGCGGCATGCCGGGCTGGGCAGCCGGAAACCTGATCATAGGGATCATACTCGGCATCACCTTCCGCTTCACCAAGAAGCTGGATAAAACCTGGCTGAAGGCTGTTCTGAATTTCCTGGCGATACTGATCTCGGTGGCGGTCGGGATATTATTTATCAAATCCCTTACGGAAAGCCTGCTTTATGCGCAGCCGCTCATCGTAAGAATGGGAAAGAACATCTATGCCTTTGTGGCGGATGTGGTCATACTGGAGCTCAGCCTGCCGGTCTGCATGACGATGGACAGGCTGCTGAAAAAGATAGCGGCTTAAAAAAACTGCTGTTGCCGGATAACCACGCATTGCGGAAATGTTCGGCGATGCGTGGCCGGCAGCTCCAAGGCTGAGGAACAGAAGTCGATATGAAAAAACAGATTGCAGCTATTCTCATCACTGCGTTGGTCCTGACGGGCTGCGGCGGGAAAGAGACAGAAAAAACAGGATCAAATGGAGCTCCTTCCATAACGGAGGCGGCCGCAGATGCCGGGACGGATCCGGCGGAAGCTGCTCCCGATCTGCAGGGATCCCCGGATACGGAAGCAGCGGAAAATGCGAAAGAAGAGGCGGATGGCGGCAGTAATGCTTACCTGACAGAGCCCGGAGATGAAGAGGCGGGATATGATCCGGACGAGGCGGATGGCGGCGGCGTTCAGGGCGCTGCTATAGGAGATACGCTTGAAAACGATCTTTTCCGCGCCACATTAACGGAGTTTGATCTGCCGGAGGGCGAAGACGAAATGGTGACGGTGGTATTTGAATTTACAAATACCACCGTCAGGAGCTATTATAAAAATGATGAGGAGATCCCGGCCGGCGGGAGCTGGGAAAAGAGGATCACCTATCCCCGGTCAAAATGGGAGAAGGATGCGGCGAAAGAGCTGGACAGCTGGATCCATTATGATCTGTACGAAGATGACAAAATGCAGGAGCAGATCTTTAAGGGCGGGCTGAAATTTTCGGTAGCGCAGGATCTGAGCCTTGGCGGTATGGAGCTTTTTGAGGAAGAGTTTTAAACAGCGGGAAGGAGAAAACATCAGATGGATGAGGAAGTTCGTAAGAAAAGAGGCACAGCGATCATCATACTGGCAGTTCTGGCACTGCTGTGCGTGGCGGCGGTCATCTTTCTGCTTGTGCTCAATCCCGGAAATACGGCAGGAAAGCTGAAAGAACAGCTGAAACTTGGGGAACGTTATCTGGACGAACTCGATTATGAAAAGGCGGTCGCTGCTTATAAAGCTGCCCTTGAGATCGATCCCGAGAATGAAGAGGCTCTGGAAGGACTTGAGAAGGCTTACCGGCAGTGGATGGAGAGCGAGCCGGAGCGGGCAGAGGAGATCCGCGAAGAGGAGATCCGGGATCTGGAGGAACTGCTATCGAAAAAGAGCTCGGAACAGATCGAACAGCTGCTGGAGCAGGAAAGGTCAGACCGCTTAGTACAGGCCCCAACGGAAACGCCCACGCCGAGCAAGGCTCCGACGAAGGCGCCGACACCGACGGAGCAGCCGGTTCCCACGCCGGAAGACGGCGATACGGATGAAGGCGGAAACGGGGATGAGGCGGATGCTGCCTGGAAAAATGTTGATTTTTCAAGTCTTCTGAACCGGGATAACGCGCAGTATGTTCTGGACCGGCTGGTAGCGGAAGAAGGCTGGACATACGGTGCGTCTCACAGCGAAGTCTATAAAGAGTCCTTCGACGAAGCCGGAAACTCCGTGGGTATGGGACAGGTTGCGCTCGCTGCGGATGAAGGCCTTGAGATGAATCTGTACTATCAGATCCCGAAGGAAGCCGATGGAGCCGGATTGGGGAGCGTTTTTTACGATAATGAGATCTCCATGCAGGAAGCCTATGATGAGATCGTCCGGGCGATCACGCTGCCGCTGGACGAAATGGAATGGTGATCAGCGGCTGCTGAACGATGGGGAAACGGCTCTGCATTACAGATATTACTTGACAAAATATATTGCGTGAAATATAATGTGATAAAAGAGAAGGCGGTTTTTGAGAAGAGGAAAGCCCTGCTGATCGTAAACAGGCAGAAGGACCGGAAGGGATAAGCTTACGGAAGCAAGATGACACGATAAATACACAGAGTTACGAAGAAGGAGTTGACTATGGAAACCTGGTATTACGAAGTGGTGAGCATTGACGGGGATTATGCAAATCTGAAGCGTACGGATATCGAATCGGACGACCTGAAGCTGGTGGCCAGAGCACTGCTCCCGCCGGAGATCGTTGAGGGATCGCGGCTGAAGTATGAGCTGATGCAATACAGCCTTGAGCCGGAAGGATGAGTTTTTCAGGCCGGGCAGGAGGTGAATGATGCAGTATCGGAAAGATAAAAAGGGAAATGAACTGTCGGTCCTGGGATACGGCTGCATGCGATTTACGAAAAAAGGAAACCGGATCGATATCGATAAAGCCGAAAAGGAGATCCTGTCGGCTTTTCAGGCGGGCGTGAATTATTATGATACCGCCTATATCTATCCGGGGAGCGAGGCGGCGCTGGGCGAGATCCTGGAGCGCAACGGGATACGCGAAAAGGTCAATATCGCAACGAAGCTTCCGCAGTATCTGATCCGTGACGGGAAGGGCATCGATAAATATTTCAACGAGGAACTGTCCCGCCTGCACACGGACTATATCGATTATTATCTGATGCATCATCTGACGGATGTCGATATGTGGGAGAAGCTGAAGGCCGTCGGGATCCTCGACTGGATCAGGGCAAAGAAGGAGTCCGGGCAGATCCGGAACATCGGTTTTTCCTATCACGGGAATACGGACAATTTCGTCACAATCCTGAACGACTATGACTGGGATTTCTGCCAGGTGCAGTACAATTATCTGGATGAAGTGACCCAGGCCGGGGTGAGCGGCGTAAAAGCCGCCGCGGAAAAGGGGATCCCCGTTGTGATCATGGAGCCCCTGCGGGGCGGGAAGCTGGTCAACATGCTGCCCGCGAAGGCAAAGAAGCTCTTTGCGGAAGATGCGCATGGCTGGTCGCCTGCCGAATGGGCCTTCCGCTGGCTCTATAACCAGCCGGAGGTAACGGTCGTGCTCTCGGGTATGAACTCGGTCGAAATGGTGGAGGAAAATGTAAGAACGGCTTCGGATATGAAGACCGGCGACCTTACGGAGCAGGATTTTGAACTGCTTGAACAGGTGAAGACCGCCATCCGGGAAAATGAAAAAGTGGGCTGCACGGGCTGCCGCTATTGTATGCCCTGTCCCAAAGGCGTGGATATCCCGGGAACCTTTGCCTGCTATAATATGATGTATATCGAGAATAAACGGGAAGGGCGCTTCCAGTTTGCCCAGACCGTCGGACTTACGAAGGAGCCGGCTTTCGCTACGCAGTGCATCGGCTGCGGCAAATGCGAGCAGCACTGCCCGCAGAGCATCCCAATCCGCGAGAAACTCAAGGAAGCGGATAAGGCCCTGCGCCCCCTGCCCTACAAGGTCGGGATCGGCGTGGCCCGTAAATTCATGTTCCGGAAGCGGAAGGAAAAATAAAAAGAACCACGGTTTTCTGTTGCCGTTGCCGATGAACCACGAGGTCCGTCCCCCGTGGTTTTTTCTTATCTGAATTGAATATTCACATAAGCGTGAGTTTGTGATAAAATGTATTTTGGATTTTTTTCAAAATCGGGAAGGTCCCGGTTGGAGGAAAAGAATGCCCGGAAAGGAGAAGAAATGAAAAAGAGAAGAAGTCTGTCTTTGGCGCTCTCATTTCTGCTTACGTTTTTTATGATCGTAAGCGAAGTGGGAACCGTTCCTATGCGTGCATTTGCGCAGGAACCGGAGGAAGCGCAGGAAGCGGAAACTCCGGAAGAAGCGGATGAACCGGCTGTGGAGGAGCCGGAAGCGCCCGCACAGCAGCTGCCTGAGGAGGAGGCAACGGAAGAAGACGCAGGAGAGCCGGACGGGGATCCTGTGGAGCATTATGGTGTCTGGATCGGCGGCACCGAGATCACCTCGGAGAATTGTGATAACCTTCCCAATCTGGAAGGCGGTACCGGAAATCTTGAAATCATCAAGAAGAATGGATCCTACTGGGGCTATTTCCTCACACTTAACGGTGTGACCGGGATCAAGGGCGGATATGACATAAAATCGAAAGGGGAAAAAGCCCTGATCTATGGAACGAATATGATCCAGCTTCTGGGAGATTCCACACTCACCAATGATAACGGCCCCATAATCTGGGTAGAGAATGACATTAATTGCACCGTAAGCATCCGGGGAAAACACAGCTTCAAGTGTAAGTCCGAAAATGCTGCGGTAAAGGCAAAGAACGGAACTGTAGAGATTTATAGCGAGGAGACGGAACTGACGGTCATCAATGATGACGGCACCTGCCTTTCTGCGGACAGAAATCTCTACTTTAAAAACGGAAAGGTAAATGTCTCGGGAAGAGCCGGGGTTCATGCTACCCAAAAGATCGAATTCAGCGGTGATCATGGTGATTATACGATCAAGTCGACCGGCATTGGTCTTCAGCCGGTGCTTTCCTATGGAAGCGATGAATCCGATATCGTATTGAACGGAACGGAGATCCTGAAGCCCGAAAATGGACAGATCGTTTCTACCGGAAGCGGAATGAACAAAATGGTGACGATCAGGGATCAGGAAGGCGAAAGTGTTTCGGAAGTGCATGTGGTCACGACCACCGAGAAATATGATCTCTGGGTCGGCGATACCCAGATCACATCGTATAACAAAGATAATATCCCGAACCTTGAAGGTACGGATGCCACGGGAACGTATGATCCGACACTACATATTCTTGAACTTCATAATGTAACGGGGATCACCGGAAGTTATAAGAATGCTTTGATCTATGGAACGAATTGGCTGAGAATAGAAGGAGATTCCAAACTGGATGCTGGTAATGGCCATGTCATCCTGATGGAGTTCGATCCGGGGAATATGTATGGTCACTATTTAATTATAGCTGGCCAGCATACTTTTACCAATAACAGTGCGAATGCTGCCATTCGGAGCGTAAAAGGTGATGTGGCTATATTCGGGGTAGGTACTGATATCACGATCAAAAACAGTAACAGTTTTGGGATCAGTGCAGATATGACATTTGAGCTCCAGAGTGGGAAGGCGGATATTACCGGCGGCGCCGGTGTCTATGCTGACAGGATCGAATTTAAGTCGGGAGAAGCAAAGATCACCGCGACTAGCATGGAAGCATTACGTGCGGTAAGCAAGATAGTTCTGGATGAAAAGCTGGAGATCATCGAGCCGGATCAGGCACAGATCAGGCAGAAAACAGGGAGCGATACATCCTGGACCATTATGGACAAAAATGACAAGGTGGCCAAGACTGTCGTTGTAGGTCCAAAGCCGGAAAAATATGACCTCTGGATCGGCGATACGCAGATCACTTCCGCAAATAAAGATGATATCCCGAACCTGAAGGGCGGAAAAGGTACGTATAATCCCAATACCCATACGCTTACTTTAAACGGGGTAACGGAGATTACCGGAAGCCACAACAATGCCCTGATCAGTACCGATACTGCTGAGCCTCTTAACATTGAGGGCAGTGCCAATCTGACGAACCAGGAAGGCAGTGTCATTTATACAAACGGCAATCTCACGCTTAAGGGTGATTTCTATTTATATTCGGGTAAATCCAATACCATCGATGCCAATACGAATTCCATCACGGTAGACGGAAAACTGACCACATGGTCCGTCGAGAGCGGACGTTATGGGCTGTATACCTACGGAGGCTCGGCTAACGTGACTTTTAAGAGCGGCAGATCTTACCTGAACGGAAAAGGCGGCGTTTTTGCCACGACTGTCCGTTTTGAAGGCGGTGAGCTGAGCGCCGATGTGACGGAAAATGCATTCAATATCGGCAATGACGGAGATATCAAATTTGCCGACGGTTATGGCATTATTGAGCCGTCGGGTGCGTTTTTGGGTGCAGATCCCGATTCGGTCTATTCCAAGACTGTTTTGAATGCAGACGGAAGCAGAGCCAACAAAGTCCGTTTTGGTCTGCTGAGCGACAGCGGGCTTTTTGTGGGCTTTGATGATACGGATCCCACGATCACGAAGGATGCAGACGGGAAATATACAGCAGTATATACCGGTGTCGCCGTTAAACCCGAAGTGCTTTTGAAGAATAACGGCAAAGTTCTGATCGAAGGCGTGGATTACAAAGTCCGTTATTCCAAAAATGTGAATGTCGGTACCGCAACGGTCACCATAAGCGGGAAAGGCAAATATAATAAGAAGAGAGTGCTGAATTTTGAGATCGTCCCGAAGGATCTGTCGGATCCTTACAATGTGATCATCGGCAACACGAGCTATCAGAAGGGGAAGAAGCCCGCACCGACCGTAGCTTACTATGGCCGGATCCTGAAGGCGAATAAGGATTATGAGATCGAGGTGAACGACACTAAGCTTACCGTCAAGGGTAAAGGAAACTTTAAGGGCAGCCATACGGTAAACATTTTGGAACAGGAAGCGGATGTATATAAAAAATCTGCATTTAAAGTGAAGTTCTCATATGAAAACATGGCGTATAGCGGCTTTGCGCAGAGGCCTTCCTGGGTGGATCTGGATGTCAGGGACCTTGAAGGGAACTCTCTGTTTAGCTACTACGACTTTGATGTGAGCTTTTCCGAAAATGTCAATGCCGGAACCGTGAAGTTTGTCGTGCTTGGCAAGGGCGCATGGAACGGCGTGTATAAGGGCAGCTACAAGATCCTTCCGGATAAATATTCGACTTTCGAAGTTTCCGGACTTAAGGATTCTTACCCCTACAGTAAATATGGCGTGAAGCCTGTGATCGAAGTAAAGTGCGGCTCGCGTGTACTGAAGGAGGGGCGCGATTACAGCCTCAGCTACAAAAACAATAAAAAGCTCGGAACCGGCAGCATTGTGCTGAAATTCCTCGGTAATTACAAGGGAGCGACTTACGACGGCGAAAAGAACTTCAAGATCGAGACCGCAGTTCCCTCGCTGTCGTCCAGTATCCAGGTGATCGCCGGAGATATGATATTTAAGAAACCCGGAAAGTATCAGCCTGCTGTATGGACGATCATCTACGGACGGCTGCTTGCCAAGAGCGAGCTGAAGGTTGAGCTTATGGAGAAGGATAAGCTGAACGAAGCAAAGAACGGCCTTGTGCTGACTGCAATGGGGACGGGAAATTACAATTTCTCGAAGCCGGTTACATACAACGTAGTGGCAGAAGGTAAAGATGTGAACAAGGCAAAGGTGACGCTTGTTCAGGGCGGAAAGACCGTTAAGAAGGTGCCGTATACCGGAAAAGAGATCACATTCTCTTCTGCAGATGCATCGGCGCCCCAGCTTTCCGTGAAGCTGAAAGATGGTACCGTTTTGACCGGCGCCGAAGTAGAGGCAAACTTCGACATCTACTACGCGGATAATGTCGAGAAGGGTAAGGCAACGGTGATCCTGAAGGCAAAGAACGGTTCCGGCTTCGTGGGAGCCTGCGCAGGAGTGTTCACCATCACGGCAATGTCACTGGAAGAAAAGAAATAAAGCAGTTTTCAGCAGGAAGGACCGGCGGCCGGAAGGCCGCCGGTTTTTGAAGACAGTTTCCTGCAACATGGGGACGGTTCCTAAGTCCTTTGAATAGCGCGAGGAACGTTCCCGCGGTCCTTATTTTTTTGAGGATAAAAGGAGTGTGCTCTTGTCCTTACAGCACATTTATGATAGAATAAATGTAATTAAGGAAAGGGGGTTACGTTATGCAGGCTTACAAAAAGATCGATTATGCAAAGAACAAGGATGTGGTGCTGCGTTATGTGCCGGGGCATTTCATCACGCCCAATTCCCATGTAAATTATTACATGGACCTGAGCGACATGAAGGCCAGACAGAGAGAGGCGCGCGCTACCGGCGAAGAGCTGGCGGAGCTGTACCTGGCTTCGGACGTGATCGACACGATTCTCTGCTTAAACGGCATGGAAGTGGTGGGGAGCTATCTGGCCAACAAGCTCACCAAGGCCGGGATCATTTCCGCAAACAGTCACAAGACCATGTATATCACCAGCCCGGAGTACAATACCAGCGGCCAGATGATGTTCCGTGAGAATATCGTACACATGATCCGCGGCAAGAAGGTGCTGGTGCTCATCGATGCGGCGACCACCGGCGGCACCTTGAAGAGCGCTCTCGGAACCCTGAAATTTTACGAGGGAAGCGTGGTGGGCATCGCAGCCATCTATTCCGTGGCCATGGCCATCGACGGCATCGAGATCCGTTCCCTGTATTCCCTGAAAGATCTTTCGGATTATGCGAGCTACAGTGCGGAGGATTGCCCCCTGTGCAAAAACGGGGTGACCGTCGACGCGATCTGTAACGGTTTCGGTTATTCCACGATCTGAGCGAAAGCTTCCTCATGATCAGTAGCCCCCCCGCACTTTGCGGGGGGCATTTTTTTGCCTGGAAATGTATTATGATCTAGAACATATATAAATAAAATACCTACTTTTGGCGGTAGACATCAAAGCGCCGCTTTGATAGACTGGACAGTGGATTTTCAGGTAATCTGAAAAAAATAGAAAAAGGAGAGAAAACGATGAAGAAACAAAGATGGAAACGTTTTCTGGCTACGATCCTTACGGCAGTGATGTGCCTGGGAGAAGTAGGCGGAACGGGGATGACGGTCTTTGCACAGGACGACGTCCCTGCAACGGAAGAAGCAGTGTCGGAAGACGATGCGGCATCCGAAAATGATGCGGTTTCGGAAGAAGAGGCTGTAACAGAAGACGAAGCGGCGGCGGAAGACGAGGCTGTATCGGAAGACGATGCGGCAGCGGAAGATGAGGCTGTTTCGGAAGATGACGCGGCGGAGGAGCCTGCGGAAGAGGAGCAGGAGGAAGTACCTGCAGAGGAGCCGGATGCGGACGGCGATACCTATGCCCTCTGGGTCGGCGGCGTGCAGGTTACGGATGCGAACAAGGCTGACATCCCGGGCGTGACCGGCGGTAAGGCCAGCTACGATCCGGAAAGCAAGACGCTGACGCTCAAAGGGGTCAAGGGCTTTAAAGGTGGCTATTATCCGGAGGGGACGCTTACGCCGTATGTGTATTCCGAGATCGGCTTTGAGGATGGGTTCCGTATAACAGGTGATGCGGAATTTACCACGCCGGACATTTATACAAATGGCTTTTATTTCAATAACGGCGGAATCGTAAACGGTGATTTTACCATCAGCGGAAAAGCAAGCGGTATATACGGTGATACGAGTGTGCTGACCATAGAAGGCGGTAACATAAAGCTCGAAACGGAAGCAAGCGTGGGACTTCGCAGTGAGTACCTCACGATCAGCGGAGGTACCCTTGATGTCACAGGAAAGGTTGATGGCATTCATTGTTTAAAAGAAATATGGATCAATGCCGGAGACGTGAAAGCTTCCGGCACTGAAACCGGTATCATTGCAACTGATCTGTATGTCAATGGCGGTACGGTCGCAGCCACGGCCACAGGAAAATATGATCCGGAAAAGGCCTACGAAAACACGGTTGACGGAATCACTGTCAGGAGTTATACCCAGCTCGGAGGAACTGTTACGGCCAGGGGTGACGTGTACGGCCTTGCTGCCTATGACGGTAATATCAAGCTTGAAAATGAGGCGATTTTGGATGCACGCTGCCCGAATACCAATCTTCATATCAGATACAAGGATCTGTATATCGGTGTGTATGCGGACAAGGGCAGTATCTATCTGAATGGAGGATGGCTTACCTGCGAAGGCGGCAATGAAAGCTATTCGATCCGTACAACAGGCGGAGATATCGTCCTGGGAGAGGGCATTTTCGTTTTGGATCCCGAAAACGGCTTTGTCAGTGAGGAATATAGAGATGGCTATATAAAGAGCGGAAAAGCGATCTTTGGCAGTCGTAACGCTGCTCTTGCTGCCTCAACGGATGGCGTGATCAGTGTCGGGCATAAGGATGTGACGTACTATGGTCTTTGTCTGGGCAATGTAGAGGTTACGCCTCTGAACCAGGCGGATATCCCTGTAAAATCCGGTAAGGCATCTTATGATCCGGCAACGAAGACCCTGAAATGTGAGGATGCGGTGATCGAAACCTTTAAGGGCATCGACAGATCGGAAGCGATATTGACGTACGATGATCTGACCATCACCGGTAAGCTGACCATCAACAAGGTGGATGACAGCGGCTATGGCATCCTTGCGGAAGACAGTTCCCTGCAGTTTGTGGACGCGGATGTCACGGCTACCGGGATGAAGTACGGAGCGATCCATGTTACCGATGTTAAAGTCGGATCTATTAAAGTCATCAACAGCAAACTGGATGTTTCGGCAATGTCGGATGAAAGTGGGGATTGTGCGATCTGGGCCGGGGACAGGATCATACTTGACAGGGCGTGCATAAAGGCAAGCAGCGGCAACGCCGCGATGGCATGCGGTTTATGGATCGACGGGGAAGAAAAGCACACGATCGTGTCACCGGCGAATGCATTTTTTGGTGATAATCAGATAACGGATAGAAAAACGATGGGGCCGGCGAAAAGCGTAGAGATCCAGCCTCTTCTTGAGGACGAAGTCTATGTAGGCGACACAAAGGTGAATTATTCAAACAAAGATAATGTCCTGGGTGACGGCAAGGTCAGTTATGATCCGGATACAAAGACGCTTCGTTTTAAAGACGCAGATATCACATCATTCTCTCCCACATACGGAGCTTGCGTCTATTCCGATTCGGATCTGCGCATTGAGGGCAGCGTAAAGCTGAGCGTGAAAACGCAGTACGGGATCAGAACGAAAGGCTCCGTAACCCTGAATGCGGATATCGAGGGAACAAAGCCTGAGGTTCTGGTATATGGGGGTACAGAATTATACGTCGAGGGCGGAGAGATCAAAGCAACAGTTACCGAAAGTGGCTTGGCCGCAGGGAATGAGCTCAGGATCAGCGGAGGTAAGCTTGACATTACTGCCGGGAACTACGGACTTTGTTCTTTGAGTAATATTGTGATCAGCGGTGGGGATATAAAGCTAATTGGCTCAAAGAATAATTCGATTTGCGTAAAAATATACAATGCGGATTTTATCATGAACGGTGGCCGGCTCTATGCGAAAACCGAGAGTGACAGAGTTATATCTGTACGTCAATTACACATTACAGAGAATGACATGCGTATCGCGCTTCCGGAAGGCGGCTATGAGTATACCGTCGGAATGAATATGGAGGACATCGTAGATCCGGAAACCCGAAGATATGCTAAAGAGGTACTGATCTATAAGAAGGGCACGCAGGATTGCAAAGTGAGCTTTGATATGGGCGGCCACGGCACACAGATCGCGCCGCAGACTGTGAAAGACGGGACCGTGATCAGCAGCCCCGATAACCCCAAGGCAACGGGCTGGATCTTTGCGGGCTGGTACAGCGATGATCAGTACAGGAATAA
>JAEEGL010626186.1_pt1 | contig 56426 bp, 45 predicted proteins | sample 9134231 | NCBI WGS metagenome assembly JAEEGL01 (sample SAMN16246548, study PRJNA631951) | gut metagenome | biome: gut microbiome; feature: rumen; material: fiber-attached | host: Bos | place: Iran: Karaj | collected 2018-10
GCAGCAAGGATCAACGGTCTTTCATACAGCAACATGATGCACGGCCTCAAGCTTGCTGGTGTTGACATCAACAGGAAGATGCTTGCAGAGCTTGCAGTAAATGATCCTGATGGATTCAAGACACTTGCAGAGCTTGCAAAAGAGAAGATCGCATAATAAAAGCGGAAACTTTTGTTGTAAAAATAGTTTTTTAATAGTAAAATTAAGGAGTCCGGATTGAACCTGGACTCCTTTTATTATGCAAAAATACCAATTTGGGAGGTAATAAAATGGCACTTGAAAATTTGCAGCCGGCTTCAGTTTTTAAATTCTTTGAGGAGATCTGCTCAATCCCACATGGCTCGGGAAATGTGGACATGATAAGCAATTACCTGGTGAAATTTGCTTCTGACAGGAATCTCGATGTCATTCAGGATGCTGAGAAGAATGTTATTATCAAGGCTCCCGGAAGTAAGGGATATGAGGACAGAGAGCCTGTCATCCTTCAGGGACATATGGATATGGTCGCGGTTAAAGAGCCTGATGCGGACATCGACATGACCAGAGACGGTCTTAAGGTGACTACTGACGGAGAGTATGTATGGGCAGAGGGGACGAGCCTGGGCGGCGATGATGGAATAGCTGTCGCTTATTGCCTTGCGCTTCTTGACTCTGAGGACATACCTCATTCCCCGCTTGAAGTTGTCATCACGACCAATGAAGAGACCGGAATGTACGGTGCCGCTGCTATAGATCTTTCAGGATTAAAGAGCAGGAAACTGATCAATATCGACAACGAGGAAGAGGGAGTATTTATCGTAAGCTGCGCAGGAGGCGCAAGAGTGTACTCTGAACTTGAGCTGGGCAGAGAAAAAGTTGGCGGATTAAAGTGCAGAATCAGAATCCGTGGACTTCTTGGCGGACACTCCGGAGAGATGATAAAGTGCGGAAGGGGCAATGCCAATATCATCGCGGCAAGAACTCTTCTTGATGCTCTGTCACAGACTGACATAAATATAATAAGCATAGAAGGCGGCGTCGCGGACAATGCGATTCCCTCTGTGGCAACGGCAGAGTTTGTTATCGGCGCGGATAAGGAAGACGATGTAAAAAAGAGCGTCAGGACTACTTTAGAGCACCTGAAGGCTGAACTTGAGGGCAAAGACGATAACGTCGACATCTCTTTTGAAACAGAGGGTGAGGTAAGTGATGAGGAGGCGTTTACATTGGACGATTCAGTAAGACTCCTTAAGCTTATATGTGTCTATCCTGACGGAGTACAGGCTATGAGCGCACAGGTTGAAGGTCTCGTTGAGACATCACTCAACCTTGGAATCCTTAAGACGGATGGCAATAAGGTCACTATCGAGCAGTCGGTGAGGAGCAGTGTCGAGTCCTCCAAGGCCTTTCTGATAGACAAGCTTACGTGCATCGGAGAGGCGTTTGGCGCGAAAGTAAGTGTCAGCGGCCGCTATCCGGGATGGAAGTACAACTCGAAATCAGAACTCAGGGAACATATGGTAAGTGTTTACAGAAAACTGTACGGGAAAGATCCCAAAGTCATGGCTATCCATGCAGGTCTTGAATGCGGACTCCTTAGTGAAAAGATCGAAGGACTTGATTGCATCTCCATCGGACCGGATATGGATGACATTCATTCAACTTCCGAGAGGCTGTCGGTGAAGTCAGTCTCCAATGTTTGGGATTTTCTTAAGGCTTGTCTTGAGTGATTCTTGGGAGGATAGATATGGACAATATCAGACATAGCATCATGGATTCCGTGATCAACCAGTTCAATTTAAAGGGCATGAAGTTCACCATGGACGACATCTCCAAGGAGCTTCACATCAGCAAAAAGACAATTTACAAGGAATTTAATGACAAGGATGAACTGTTCCTCGCGACCGTTGACTACGGGTTTTCTGCGATAAAGAGAAAAGAAGCTGAGGTCCTTGCCGACGATTCACTGGGACTTGTGGACAAGATAGCAAGGCTCATTGTATGTCTTCCCGACAGCTACAAAAACATCGATTTTCGCAGAGTTTATCAGCTCAGGGAAAAATATCCGGATGTATATGCTCAGGTTGCAAAGAGAATCGAGAGCGACTGGGAGGAGACAGAAAAGCTTCTCTCCAAAGCTATGGATGAAGGCCTCATCAAGAAGGTGCCGATCCCTATCCTGAAGCTCACGATTGAGGGAGCTATCGAGAAGTTCCTTAGCTCTGACGAACTATCCAGAACAGAAGTCAGCTATGAGGACTCCCTCAATGATATGATCGATATCATCATTAACGGGATCAGGATAAAATAATGATTTTTCAGGAGGACTGCGCATGATATATGCAGATGGCAGGATATTTCTCTTGCAGACAGCCGGAATATCCTATATGTTCAGAAAGATGGAGACGGGGCATCTTGAGCACCTCCACTTCGGTGGATCTCTTTTGTCAAAAGAAATGTATGACAGGATGAAGGGGGAGATAGACCTTGAGCAGAAAGACAAGGATATGCTCCTTGGCATCTGCGAGGCAGTAGCCCCAAAACACTACTTCTCCGGCGGGAACATGAACGGATATTCACAGGAATTTCCGGGTGTTTCGATGGAGCTTATGGGACTTGAGGCTCCCGGTTTTGGCAAGGGAGATATAAGAGATCCGCTCATTGAACTTACCTATGGAAACGGATCGTCAACTGTCGATTTCGTATTTTATGATTATGAGGTAAAAAAGGGGAAAAAGCTTCTTAAGTCACTTCCGTCTTCCTACGACGATACCGAAGGGTGCGAGCAGCTCATCTTAAAACTTATCGACAGGGAATACTCCGTAAGACTGGATATTATTTATTCCGTTTTTCCGGACTGTGATGTGATAACAAGAAGCGCGCTTCTTCGTAATGAAGGTGAGCAGGCTCTGAGGATTGAGAGGATACTGAGCAATTGCGTTGATCTATACGATACCGGTCTTAAGTTTACTTCTTTCCATGGCAGATGGGCTATGGAGATGCAAAAGACGGAGGCAATCTGCAGCGCAGGCAAGGTGGTATGTGAGGAGCTTGCAGCCGGCGAGTCCGGTTCAAGATCGAACCCGCTGGTACTTGTTTCGCCCGAGGACACTACTGATGATCACGGCGAGGCATATGCCTTTAACCTGATCTACAGTGGCAACCACTATGAAGCGCTCTCATCAAACGGCTGCAGCATGAGCAGGTTTGTATCGGGAATCCAGCCTGTTGGCTTTAACTATCTGCTGGAGAAGGGAGAAGAATTTGAAGCTCCCGAGGCAGTCATGACCTGGTCAGGTGATGGCTTTAACGGTGTCAGCCGCAAGATGCACAGTTTTGTCAGAAAGCATATTGTAAGAGGAAGCTGGCGCGACAAGGAGAGACCGATCCTTATAAACAGCTGGGAGGCCAATTACTTCAACTTCAATCAGGGCTCTTTATTAAAGCTTGCAAAAGAAGCTAAGAACTGCGGAATAGAGCTGTTTGTCCTTGATGACGGCTGGTTTGGCGCAAGAAACGACGACCGCAGATCTCTGGGTGACTGGTATGAGAACAAAAAGAAACTCCCGGGCGGTCTTAAAGAACTGTCGGAAAAGGTAAATGAGCTTGGAATGATGTTTGGAGTCTGGGTCGAGCCTGAGATGGTAAACAGGGATTCTGATCTTTACAGGGCACATCCCGACTGGTCAGTTCAGGTTCCGGGACATTCCCATTCTGAGGGCAGGAATCAGATGAACCTCGACCTTTCGAGAACTGAGGTGCAGGACTATGTTATAGAAGCCATGAAGAAGGTCTTTTCCTCCGGAAAGATCTCTTACGTGAAGTGGGACATGAACAGGATATTCTCCGACAGATACTCATCGGCACTTCCCGCTGACAGACAGGGAGAGTTTCAGCACAGGTACTACATAGGACTTTACAGGGTTCTTGATGAGCTTATGAAGGCATTTCCGGATATCCTCTTTGAGGGGTGCTCTGCCGGAGGAAACAGGTTTGACCTTGGAATGCTTTGTTATTTCCCTCAGATTTGGGCGAGTGATGATACGGATGCCTTCTGCAGACTTGACATACAGAGGGGCTACAGCTACGGATATCCGACAAGCACTCTTGGCTGCCATGTGTCTGCGGTGCCAAACCACCAGACTCTTGATGTGAGCACTCTTGAGACGAGATTTGAGGTGGCTGCGCCGGGATGCCTCGGGTATGAGCTCAACATCTGTGAGATGAGTGAAGACCACAAGAAACAGATCAGAAATCAGGTGGAGTTTTACAAGGGCTACAGGAAGCTGTTCCAGTTTGGAGATTATTACAGACTCCCTGACAGTGGATATATGATCGTATCACCTGACAAAGAGACAGCTGCTGTATTTGCAGTCCGGTTAAAGGCAGCTCCCAATAATGATTACACATGTATAAAAGGCCCGGGTCTTGAAAGTGACTATGTCTACTCTGTCAAGAACCGTGTGGTCGCCTACAGCGTAAAAGATATGGGCTCGCTCATCAACTCTGTCGCGCCGATACATGTCAAGCAGGACGGAATCGTTCATAACCTGCTCGACATGATAAAAGACATTGAGAGCGAAAAACAGGTAGAGACCATTACCGGAGCAGCGTTTAAGAGCAGGGGCATAAGCCTTAACGCAAGCTTTGCCGGAACCGGATACAATGAGAAAACAAGGATAATGCGAACCGGTGACACCAGACTCTATATGTTTGAGAAGGTAAGGTAGGAAGACAATGCTTTTTAGTCACTATAGCTTGTGTCCATATTTGCAATGATCCTGTAATCGGGATAATGACCCTGGATATCTTCCAGGGTCTTTTTGTATATATCAACCCTGTCCGGAACAAAGTCAAGAACCAGATCCAGGCGCATTTCTTTTTTCTCAAAGTCGACAAAGAAGCCGTGCATCTGAAGAACGTGCTCGTGGCTTGATGCGATCCTTGAAACCTCGCTCCGTACAGCTATTGTGTGGTCATCTTTGGTGTTCATTGAGTAGATTCCGATGGATACGATGGAGATGTTGTGCTCTTCATAGACCCTGTCCTGTATCTGCCTTGTTATCTCATCTATCTTATCGGCTGTGAAGGTATCGGGTATCTCAATGTGGACTGTGGCCATTACCCTGTCAGGACCGTAGTCTGAGAATATAAGGTCGTAGGCGCCGTTTACTCCGTCGATGTCGGTGATGGTTTTTTTGACAGCGCTTGAAACCGCGGAGTCGATGCGCTCTCCAAGTATCTCACTGATGGTATCCCGCAGCATCTCAAGAGCTGATTTTATCATCACTATCGCGATGATGGCTCCGAGATATGCCTCAACAGAGAGGTGGAATACTATGAAGATAATAGCCGCTGCAAGAGTTGCGGCTGAGATTACTGAATCAAATCTTGCATCGGTTCCGGATGCAACAAGAGATTCAGAGTTCACTTTTTTTCCGGTGCCAATAAAGAACTGTCCGAGAAGGAGCTTGACCAGAACCGCAACCGCGACGATGATCAGAGTTGTGGTGGTATAATTTGCGGGCTCCGGATTTATGATCGACTTGACGGATTCCACAAATGAGGTTATGCCCGCATAAAGAACTATGAGGGATATCACCATGGCACTCAGATACTCTATCCTGCCGTAGCCGTAGGGATGTTTTTTGTCGGGAGCCTTTCCGGCAAGTGCTGTTCCGATTATGGTTATGACCGATGAAAGTGCATCGCTCAGGTTGTTAACCGCATCAAGTACGATGGCTATCGAACCCGAGATTACGCCGACAATTGCCTTGAAAGTCGCCAGTAGAAGATTGACGACAATGCCTATAATGCTTGTTCTTATTATGATCCTGCCCCTGCTTTTTACCTGTGATTCTGCCATAATGCCTCCTGATATTTAACTCATGAAGCTCGTTCATGAATTATTCTTTTCTCGCAAATATTTCATGAATTATGATATCATTAATATAAGATTTTATGGAGTTTTTTAGACTTACATCATAATATCGAGGGGCGGCAATGAAGAATAAAAGTTTACGGACAGGTCTTTTGACATTTATCATCACATTGGTTGTCACAATTATTATCGCGGTGCTCTACATAATCGGTGAGGCTTCGGCAAGGCGCGAGAGGGCGCAGTTTTTTTCGGACTTTGCCTCGAGCAAGGTTCAGGCTGAGCTGCAGCGAAGAGACTATATAACCAAGATCTTTGAGAATTCAATCACCAGCGAGAACGGGATAACCGCGGAGACTTTCACAATGATGTCAGAGAAGCTTTTTGACGAGTTCCTTGATATACGTGAGATCAATCTTGCTCCGGATGGCATACAAAGTCTGCGGTATCCTGTTGAACAGGGGGATTCGCTCGACGAGAATCTGTTTGAGGATGATAATTATGGTATATATTCCGACTACAGCAAGATGAGCAGGACTTCTGTTATCATTGCCCCGGTGGAGCTTGACGATGGAAGCCTGGGAATCATTATCCGCAGGCCGATATATTTTGGGAAAGACACTGATGATTTCTGGGGATTCGCAGGCGTTACACTCGCGCTTTCGGATTTCCTGAATGCCGTCAAGGTCAAAGACCTTACAGAAGCCGGTTATGAGTACAGACTGGTAGGCACCAATGCTGTAATAGGCGGAGATCAGATCATAACAGAGTCCTCTGAAAAAGAGCTCAGCTCGCCGGCGCAGTCGATGATAAGCACTGTTGGCGGTGATGCCTGGACGCTGTATATTTTTCCGAAGAACAGCTGGCTCAACCCCTATGAGATTGTAGGATCTCTTTTGATCGCGATCATCATGAGTTCGCTAGCGGGATTTGCTGCTGCATCATATGTATCGATGAGACAGAATGCCAAAGAGCTTGAAGTGCTCTCGTATAGGGATGCACTTACCAACCTTAATAATCCGAGAAGCTACAAGGAACACATGGAGGAACTCTCCAAAAAGAAGCTTCCCTACGGACTTATATTCATGGATCTCAATGACTTCAAACAGGTCAACGATACCTACGGCCATGAGGCCGGGGATGAACTTTTGAGCATAACCGCCAAGCGCCTTCAGAACAGCATCAGGGAGAAGGACAGAGCCTTCCGTATCGGAGGCGATGAATTTGTCGTTGTAATCCACGGCACTCATGACAAGCAGTTCTATGAAGGTGTTATTGAGAGAATGCGCCAGAATGTCGCCAGGGATATTGTTGTGGGGAACGGTATCACCCTTAAAGTCTCAATAAGCGCAGGATTCGCAAGATGTCCGGAGGACGGAACAGAGTTTGAGGAAGTTGTCAAGATAGCTGACGACGCAATGTACAAGAACAAGAGAGAACTTAAGAAAGGAAGGTCTTCCAGGTAGGAAGATGAGGAGTAAGTAGAGAGGAAGTAAATAATGGCGGGTGCTAATTTTGATACACTTAACAGAATCTTTGATACCTTTGCAGTGACCTCCAGGAGCCGCTATGTCTACGTTTATGACATGGAGAAAAATGTTGCCAGATGGTCACAAAATGCCGTTGACTATTTTGGACTGACAGGAGAATATGTATTTAATGCGTCTTCCGTTTGGGAAACACGCATACACCCTGATGACAGGGACAAGTACAACGAGTATATCGGCATTGTATATACCGGTAAAAAGGCTGATCCGAATTTTGAGTACAGAGCAAAAAATAAAAACGGAGAATATGTGATCTGCTCCTGCAGGGGAGTTGTGATCAAAGACTATGCGGGGCGGCCGGTGTTCTACGCCTGCTCCATAATCAACAAGGGTATCGTGGACAACAATGACCCGATTACCCATATGCCCAATCAGTATGAGTGTCTGAACTATATGAGACAGCTAAAGAACGCAAAAAAAGAGTACTCGATACTGATGATCAATTTTATAGACTTTGGTAATGTCAACAGACGATATGGATATATGTCGGGTAATGCCATACTCAGGGCCGTTGCCAGCAGGCTTTCGCAGGAGGCATCGAACAAGGGGCGCGTTTTTAGGTGTGAGGGAACAGCTCTTGCATATATCTGTGATAGCATGACCATAGATGATGTCAAAAAACTGTACGGAAGAATGCGCTCCTATGTCAGGGATTCTCTGGTTATCGATGGCAATAAGATGAGCGTAGAGATCGCAGGCGGCGTTATATTTTCCAGTGACCACAATGTGGACGAGCACGCCGTCTATACCAGCGCCAAGTACGCGATGGATTACTCCAAGACCCAGAAACACGGCAACCTTATAATCTTCCACAATGACAATCTCGACAACAACAAGAGCAGCATAGAGCTTGTGGATGAAGTCAGGAATTCATGTCTGAACGGATTTGCAGGTTTTTATCTTGAGTACCAGCCAATATTCTCGTCTGCTGATGGAAGGCTTGTCGGAATGGAGGTGTTTCTCAGGTGGCACAAGGAGCCCTATGGGGATGTTTCGCCTGCGGAATTTGTGCCATGGCTTGAACAGGATCCGGTATTCTATCTTCTGGGCAACTGGATACTTGAAAACGCGCTTAAGGATGCCCTTGAGCTTAGGAGGAGCAACAGAGATTTTTATCTCGTAGTAAATCTCGCATTCATGCAGCTTGAAAAGTCTGAGTTCAGGACTACTCTTCTTGAGATACTCAGAAAGACAGGATACCCGGCTACGGGTCTTTGCCTTGAACTCACCCAGAGCAGCAGGGGACTTGGCATGGAGCATTTAAAGAGTCAGATAGAGTTCATTAAATCCTGCGGGATCAGGATAGGACTTGACTGCTCCGATTTCGCCGCACTTGATCTTGTAAGATATCTGCCTGTTGATCTTGTTAATCTTGCGCCGTCCCTGACGGGTACGGTTGCAGATAACCTGACAGTAAAATATATGATGGAAGCCGTTACTTCTTTTACCCACAGGCTTGGGATCAGAACGTGTATCTCCGGGGTTGAGGATGAGGTCACCAGCAATATTGTCAGGCAGTATCCCATTTCAGATCTTATGGGGTATTATTATGGCAAACCATGCCGCATAGAAGAATTCAAAAAGTTTGGTTTTTTAAGACAGGCTTGACAACCTTCTTGGAGGAATAAATGAGCAGAACATTCAGGTATATTCAATATGATGATGTGCTTAAGTCCTTTGTGGAGCTAAGGGATACCGTGCTCAAGCAAAGGCCTGTTATCATCGCGCGTCACGGGGATTATGCTCTTTATCTTAAAAATCTTGATGATGATTGTCTTGGACTTACGATAGAGAATACCGAGAGACATAAGGTGATCCAGAGCCGGTCGTATGAGGTTTCCAAGACGACGCCGCAGCTGGTCGCAAGAGGCGTGAGACATGCCTGCCAGAAGATGTCGGAACTCTCGGACAAGGATGTCAACAGAAGGCGTCTGCAGATCTGGAAATGGTACATAATGGAGTGGCAGACAGAGAATGCAGACAACAAGAGAGAATTCATGGAAAGAGAGCTCTCCTGGAAAGACGACGATTCAGCCGTAGGCTACGAAATGATGGACATGGAGTCCTACCTCCACGGAGATTATCTCAATCTTGGAAATACTATTTCACTGATCGAGAAATATCTTGCAAATGATGAACACCACAGAGAGCAGTTCAAGAAGTTTGCGATTGCGGACATAATGGAGATGACCAGTGAAGATACAAGGGATAAATCCCTGGCGGAGGCAGAGAGCAAGCTTGTTGAAGAGGGCATGAAAAAGCACACCTACAGGTTTACCGTAAGTGTCGATGCAACTGACAAAGAGAGCGCCAGAGCGGCTCTTTTAAGCTATCTGGCAGGCGACGAGCGAATAAAGGTGCAGAAATAATAAAAAAAGTGTAAATTAATTTCATAAAATTTTAATGATTTAACACGTAAAAGTGCCCCATATTCTCTATCTTTTTAAGGATTGGTAGTATATAATGTACCCATTAGATGAAATTTTGTTGTGAAACCACAATAGGTAGAGGGGTTGAAGTTTCACAAGTCACTTCATCTAAAATCTTTTTCTTATGAGATGGAGGAATTGAATATGAGACGTTCCGCAAAGAGCAGACAGAGAACAAGCCAGAGCTCCATAGCTATCATGGCAGACGTAATCAAGGCAAAAGAGCAGAATCTTTCCTACGGCAAGTTTAAAGCACTGGACATTCTGGGAGCAGGCAGTATGGCTGACGAGGAGATTTCATCCGAGTACGCGGTTCATACAACAGCTCTTGTAAGGAGAACAGTGCACGAGCAGGAGCAGAAGGCAGTCGCCTTTGTCAAGATAAGAGCTTAAGGTGCGGTTCATCTTATCTGATAATAATGAACAAAGTGTTCAGAACTTAATATGGGTTATCAGGGGCATATGCACTTCATGCATATGCCCTTTTTGGTTAATAGTAATTTGCTTTGTAAAAAAGGAGAAGGGAAGATGGATGTAAAAGAACTGGTTTCAAAGATGACACTTGAGGAGAAGGCTTCGCTTCTTACCGGAAGTGATTTTTGGCACACACAGGCGGTCGAGAGACTGGGACTTTCGGAGTTCATGATGTGTGACGGGCCAAACGGTCTTCGCAAGCAGGAGGGCGAGTCCGATCATCTGGGACTTCATGGGAGTATCAGCACAGTGTGTTATCCTACCGCAAGTGCAGTGGCATCGACATTCGATGTGGATCTGGCGGAGAAGCTCGGAAAGACATTGGGGAAAGAATGTGTCAGAGAAGGTGTGAGCATGCTCCTTGGTCCCGGACTTAACATGAAGAGGAGTCCTGTGTGCGGAAGGAATTTTGAGTACTATTCGGAAGATCCCTGCCTGGCCGGCAAAATGGCAGCTGCATATATCAGGGGGGTTCAGTCCCAGGGCGTAGCCGCATGTCCCAAGCATTTCGCAGCCAACAATCAGGAATATCGCCGCATGTCCGGCAACTCTATTGTGGATGAGAGGACTCTTTTTGAAATATACCTGCCGGCTTTTGAAACAGCTGTCAAAGAGGGAAAGCCCAAGTCCATTATGTGCTCCTACAACAAACTGAACGGCACGTATATGTCTGAGAATAAGTACATGCTAAAAGACGTCCTCAGGGACAAATGGGGATTTGACGGTTTTGTGGTAACTGACTGGGGTGCAGGCAAGGGCGCAAAAGAAGGTGTTCTCGCAGGTCTTAACCTTGTGATGCCGGGACCAAATGATGATACCTCCAAGGCCGTTGTGGAAGCAGTCAAAGACGGCTCCCTTTCTGAGGAACTGATCGACAAGGCTGTAACTGAGATCCTTGAAGTATTTAACTGGACAGTGGAGAACAGACCGGCATCTGAGGAAGCGTCCGATGATATGACCAAAAAGGCAGACTATGAGACTGCTCTTGAAATTGCGCTCGCCGGCGCAGTGCTTCTTAAAAACAGCAACAGGGCACTTCCCATAAGAGAGGGCAGAAAGGTTCTCTTTGTTGGAGAATTCGCCAAAAAACCCAGATATCAGGGTTCAGGATCATCTCACATAAACAGTGCCTATGTATCAAATGCCTTCGATTTTGCAGTCGAAAAGGGAATATCTTTTGTACAGGGATATGACACTAAAGATACTGAGAACGAATTCAGGCTTCGCAATGAGGCAGTGACTGCAGCGAAGGATTTCGATGAGATCATAATTTTTGCGGGGCTTCCAGGCTCCTATGAATCCGAAGGATTTGACAGAAAAGATATCAACCTCCCCGCAGCTCAGAACAAACTGATCGATGAGCTCTCTCACCTGGGCAAAAAGACTGTGGTAGTGATGCACAACGGAGCGCCTGTGGCGATGCCATGGATAGACGGCGTTGATGCCGTAATCGATATGCAGTTGTGCGGAGACGCGGCGGGAGAAGCGGCAGTTAAGCTTTTGTGGGGCGAGGCCAACCCATGCGGCAAGCTTGCCGAGACTTATCCTGTCAAGCTCTCTGACAATCCGAGTTTTTTGAACTTCCCAGGAGATAAGGGCAATCCGGTGTATGCGGAAGGAATTTATATCGGATACAGATACTATGAGAAGAAGAGGATTCCGGTTCTTTTTCCGTTCGGACATGGACTGAGTTATACAGAGTTTGAGTATCTGAACATGAAGATAGACAAGGAAAGGATCACTGACACGGATACAGCCGAAGTGACGATAGATGTATGGAATGTTGGAAGCTATGCAGGTGATGAGATTGTACAGATGTATGTAAGCGACAACTCGAGCACGGTTTCAAGACCGCTTAAGGAACTGAAGGGCTTTAAAAAGGTACACTTAAATCCCGGAGAGAAGAAGACGGTATCCTTTACCCTGGATATGAGATCTTTTGCCTGCTATAACGAAACGCTCCACGATTTCTACGTTGAGAGCGGCGATTTCACCGTTATGATCGGAGCATCTTCAAATGACATCAGACACACGGCTGCGATTTATGTCGAGGGAACACAGGATATTCCTCTTCATGTAGATATGTTCACCTGTATAGCGGATATTCTTGCAAGCAGAAAGGGAAAAGAGATTCTTGGACCAATATTTGATCGGTTCAGGAATGAGGCAGCTGCTTCCGGAGAAAAGCATGATGATGCCATGGGTGAGGGCGGATCTGAGATGTTCCAATCCATGATACTTGAGATGCCTATAGGGACTCTTGCGAACTTTGGAATGATGGGAATGGAAGAGGTAAAGGCGCTGATTGATGTCCTGAATAAATAAAGACAGAAGGTGAACCCAAAAGCGTTTTTGCAAATAATTCAATGGAGCGTTTCGGTCTATCATAAAACTGAAACGCTCCATAATTTTTATCTGCTCAGCTTACTCTCTCTGTAGATGATGTCTGTTCTTGCCGGACCGTTGCTGACCATTGTGATAGGATATCCTATCTTTTCCTCTATAAACTCGATATATTTCCTGCAATTCTCAGGGAGCTCGTCATAATTCCTGATGCCCCTGATATCACACTTCCATCCGGGAAGTGTCTCGAAGACCGGTTTCGCCTTATCAAGAAGGTGAGTCACAGGAAATTCTGTTGTGACTTCGCCGTCTATGTCATAGCCGACGCAAACAGGTATCTCATCCAGGTATCCGAGTACGTCAAGAACAGTGAAAGCTACATCGGTTGTGCCCTGGAGCCTGCATCCGTATTTACTTGCAACGCAGTCATACCAGCCAACTCTCCTCGGACGTCCTGTTGTTGCTCCGTACTCGCCGCCATCACCTCCGCGTCTTCTGAGTTCCTCTGCCTCATCACCGAACAGCTCTGATACAAATGCCCCTGCTCCTACTGCGGAAGAGTATGCCTTGGAGACGGTTACAATCTGTTTGATCTCATAAGGCGGGATGCCGGCTCCAATTGCTCCGTAAGCAGCAAGAGGAGATGAACTTGTGACCATGGGGTAGATGCCGTGATCGGGATCCTTCATGGTTCCGAGCTGACCCTCAAGAAGGATCGTCTTGCCTTCCTTGATAGCGTTGTCAAGATAAAGCGATACGTTTCCTATGTAGTCCCTTACCTGCTCTCTCCACTCGATGATCTGGTCAAAGAGCGCTGCCCTGTCAATCGGATCTGCGTGATAGAGATTGACGAGAAGAACATCCTTTATATCGGCAATCCTGTCTATCTTTTCTTTTATGATCTCATCGTCCTGGTAGAATTCGTTTATCTGCCAGCCTATTTTGGCGAACTTATCTGAGTAGAAGGGCGCTATTCCCGACTTGGTTGAGCCAAAGCTCTTTCCTGCAAGTCTTGCCTCCTCAAGGGTATCAAAGAGAACATGATATGGCATCATGACCTGTACCCTGTCTGATATCATGATCTGCGGAGCGGGAACCCCCTTGGATGTAACTTCATTAAGCTCATTCATGAATTTGGTTATATCAAATGCCACACCGTTTCCTATGATGTTCATGATGTTCTGGTGGAATACCCCCGATGGCATTGTGTGTAACGCAAATTTTCCGTATTGATTAACTATAGTGTGTCCTGCATTAGCACCTCCCTGGAACCTGATGACAACATCTGCCTGGTCCGCAAGAGTGTCTGTGATCTTTCCTTTTCCCTCGTCGCCCCAGTTGGCGCCTACAACAGCTTTTACCATATTACCCTCCTGTGAAAATACAATCTTTACATAGGTAATATACAATAATGCTTATCATAAGTAAAAGCTTTATTTTTTCAAGTAACTTAAAAAAATGATATTTTATCGAAATTTTATATAAATTTATACAACTTTTTGAGTTTTTTGGCCGAATATCTAATAAAATATAAGATACAGGTATTGTTGTTAGTTTGTGCTTTTTTAGGACTTGAAGACAAGTCGAGGAGGTCTCTATGGCAGGAACTGGATCAAATGAATTTGCCCAGGGCAGTTTCAAAAAAATGTCTGTGAGTGACAAGTTTAAAAATGTTTTCGGAAAGTTCAGGTTTAATCTCATCGTTATCTTTGTGGTTATTATCCTGATTGATGTGATTGCTCTTTTCAATCTGCATAGCATTTATGCAAGATTCTATGAGCAGAATAGCCAGCAGGGCGAGATCAGGATAACGATCCAGGCTCTTGCGAAGTATTATCTGTGGGCATTGAATGCCGATGATCCTGCTGACAGGCAGGAACAGCTAAATGGTGCCTATGAGAAGATCCAGGAGATGAATGACGGCCTCGGAACTCTCAGCAAGGTATACAATGGTGACCTCTCAACTGCTTATGCTCATATAAAAGATATAGACAGGGCGGATGACACACTTGTATCAATGTTTGATTCAGGGGCTTCCCACGAAGAGATATATGCTTATTATGTAGGAACCGTCAATGAAGCCATCAAGGTAGTCGTAAAGGACTTCAAGGAAATCGGTATCCAGGCCAAGAGCGAAGCCAAGAGAGCCTATACGATATCAATGATAACTGTTATCGCGATAACAGTAATTGCGCTTCTTATCGTAATCTACGCGCTGATTTATCTTCAAAGGGCCAGAAAGGCATTGACTGACAGCATCCTTGGACCTATCGAAGCAATTTCCGGAGCTGCCGGAGATATGGCAAAGGGCAAGCTCGAAGTGTCAATTGAGACCGATTCCGAGGATGAACTTGGACAGCTGGCACAGGATCTGCGGCAGTCAACCAATGTGATAGAGAACATTGTAAAAGACATTGATGAGACTCTTAAGAAAATGTCTGCCGGTGATTTCTCATCCGGTTCGGCAAATCCAGATATTTATATAGGGGATTATGAAGCTATCAGCAATGCGCTTACAGATATTTCTGAAAACCTCTCCAGTACTCTCCTTGAAGTAAGAAATTCTTCGTCACAGGTATCACAGGGAGCAAGCAATATGTCCCAGGGCGCAACGGATCTTGCCGAGGGCGCGACAGATCAGGCAGCAGCTGTACAAGAGCTCACGGCATCAGTAAATTCCATTACAGATCAGACGAGACAGCTTGCTGAGGTTGCTGAGAAGAGCAAGGGAATGGCTACTTCCGTAAGAGACAACGCCGAGACATCAGCAAGGAAGATGCATCTTGTGACAGATGCGATGACCAGGATAACCGAGGCATCGGCTGAGATTGAGCAGGTTACCAATTCCATCGAGGCTATCGCCAAACAGACATCACTGCTTGCCCTCAATGCATCAATTGAGGCTGCAAGAGCAGGTGAGACCGGTAAGGGATTTGCGGTTGTAGCCGACCAGATCGGTAAACTCGCCGACCAGAGTTCGGAAGCTGCCAAGAATACTCATCAGCTCATAGCTGACACAATGGATGAGATTAAAAACGGCAACTCGGTTGTTGCCGAGACCACAGAGGCACTGGATGCGATGCGCACCAGCGTTGAGGAGATAACCGAGATGATAATCGAGACCGGTGATCTGGCAGAGCAGCAGGCGCAGAGCATGGAGGAGATCGACAAGGGAATCGAGATGATCTCCAACGTGGTTCAGAGCAACTCCGCGACTGCAGAGGAATCGAGCGCCGTATCTGTTGAACTCTCAGAACAGTCAGAGAGTCTGAACCAGCTCATCAGTCAGTTCACGATAAGTAGATAAAAAATATGCTTACCTAAAGCCTTCCGCGTATGGCATGCTCCTGCGCGGGGGGCTTTTTTATACACCATTATTGCATGAAACAGGTGGGTAGTGTATTATGTAGTGTTGTTAAAAAGAGTAGTAGCAAATAAAAATGGAGCAGATAAAAATGAATCATGAAGAAACTAAAACGCCTGTGTATAAAAGGGTGCTTGCGATCACAGGCATTGTCATTCTTGCAGGTATGTATATTGTACTTCTTTTTGAGGCACTGACAGGATCACCTGATACCTACAATGTGTTTATTGGGTGTGTGACGGCAACGATCGGTGTGCCGATAGTGTTATGGCTGCTCATATGGTCTGTTGGAACGCTTACAGGAAGGCACACGATTGCATCGCTTGATGCCATGAGCAGCAATAAGAGACATGATAAATACGGGAACGTGATACCTGATTCAGAGATTGATACAGTAGTTTTTGATATAGGAAATGTCCTCGTGGATTTCGCATGGGATAAATTCCTTGAGGACAAGGGCTATGACAAGCCTATGAGAGATCGTATGGCAAAGGCTACAGTCTTTAGTGAGGACTGGAATGAGTATGATATAGGCAATCTTACCAATGATGAGATTGTTGACAGGTTTATAGAAAATGATCCCGGAATAGAAAAAGAGCTGAGGAATGCGTTTTGTGATCTTAATGACATCGTGACTAAGAGAGAGCGGACAATTCCCTGGATAAAAGCTCTGAAGCGTAGCGGCTATAAGGTTCTTGTGCTGTCAAACTTCAGTAAGCAGGCACTTGAGGGATGCAGTGACGCTATGAACTTCCTTGATTACGTTGATGGTGGTATACTCAGTTACAGGGATCATGTTATAAAGCCGGATCATGCGATATACAGGCTTCTTATGGAGAGGTATGATCTTGTGCCAAAGAAGACGGTGTTTATAGATGACACACCAAGGAATATCGACGCTGCCATAGAACTAGGCTGGCACGGGATTGTCTTTAAAAGCTATGAGCAGGTAGAAAAGGAACTGCATGATCTTAACGTAAGATATTGAAACAGGTAGGATGGGGCAAAAATCAGCCCGGTATGAACAACAAGATTTTGGAGGAAATTAAGCTATGAAAAATTGTCCAAATTGCGGAGCACCTATTGCAGATAACAATTCCTTTTGCGGAAACTGCGGAACAAAAGTGGAAATTTCGGGAAATGTGACCTTCAGCGATCCGATAAAGGGATTCAATCCCAATCAGGTGGGAACAGTACCGCTTATGCAGACCGATAATACGCAGCCGCTGCGCAACACAGGCGCTCAGCAGATGCAGTATCAGGATCCTGCGCAGATGCAATATCAACAGGGCGCACCTGATTTTCAGCAACAGCAGATGTATCAGCAGCCGTACAATACAGCCCCTCATCCTCAGCAGGGACTCATCACCGGAATAAAGGTATTCATGATCCTGTCATGCGTTTTTTCAGTATTTATAATAGTGCCTCTTTTTTGGATGATTCCTATGACTATAGTATCGTGGAAAAAGATGGATCAGATGCAGCCACTGGGACTTGCTTTTAAGATATGTACACTTCTGTTTGTGGGCATTATTCCCGGTATCCTGATGCTGGCTCTTAATGATGACGTATATAACTATCAGCAGTATTAAAACAGGGTTGTTTAGTGAGGTGCTTTGATCAGCGTTTCCCTAGACATCATTTGCTGTAATTGCTATAATGTTTTGTAACTTTGATTTCCTGTAATTTTGTGCTAAAGGGAAGGAGCGCCTCTTCAATGGGATTTGATGACAATGACGGTAATATCAATGAAAACAGTGTTGAGGATATTGTTGCAAGATATCGCCCGGAGCTCGATAAGATAACACCTTATCTTGGGTGGCTCAAGGAGAATCTCAAGACTGATGTGGCGAGGGAGTATTCCAACAGCGATCTTAAGTCCATTCCTTTTCCTGTCTACAATTCCAATCTGCTTGCTTTTGTAAAGGCATGTCAGACAACTAACCTTCTGGATCGCAATTATGTATATGTATATTCCAGGAACAGGATCACGAATTTCAAGGACGAGCTTCTCTTTATATCAGATGCTCAGATCACTGATATGGATGATCTTGCGGGGATTCTTTCCAAGTATATCTTATCCGGAATGACCAAGGGCTCCGTGTGGGCTGAGGGCGTGTACAGCGGTGTTCTCTACAGTGTGGTCAAGAAGATGGATGATCTTGTGAAATTCTGGGGAAGCGAAGCGAGAATGTGACAGGGAGTGTTCCCGACAAAAATATTTATTCTGATAAGTGATAACAACGGGGGATAAATGGGAGAAAAATCGGTCCAAAAGAGAAAGTACATTCTAAAAAAAGCCAGGGAGGTCTTTGCTGAAAAGGGCTTCAAGGATGTGACAATGAAGGATGTGGTTGACGCCTGCGATATAAGCCGCGGGGGTCTTTATCTCTATTTTGCCAGCACACAGGAGCTGTTTCTTGCGGTCCTCAAAGAGGAGATCGATGAGGATGATGAAGAGGCGGTGGTGGCGGCTCTCTCGGGCGATGCTTCCGCTGGGGATATGCTCGCTCTTTTTCTCAAGGAGCAGAAAAAGGATATCCTTCGCAAGAAGAACAATCTCACTGTTGCCACTTATGAATATTTCTCAATGTATAAGGTATCCGGCAATGATAATCCGCTCAAGGTTCAGTTTGATACTGCGGTGCGAATCATTGAGAAACTTATAGAAAACGGCGTTTCCGGCGGCGAGTTTTATTGCGAGGATCCACTTGGATGTGCTCGCAATCTTATGTACGTGGTGGAAGGTCTCAAGGTTGCGTCAAGGACTATCGGTGTTACCGAAGAGGCAATAGACCGGGAACTGATGTATGTATTAGAGGGATTAGTGCCCGATGAATTAAATAATTAATTGATTACAAAAGTGCTTAAGTTTTTACCTAAGCACTTTTTTCAAAAATACAAAGAAAGAGGAGAGAATATGAGCACAGTAAGAAGAGTCTATGTAGAAAAGAAAGAGCCATTTGCGGTAAAAGCCAGGGAGCTTAAGTCCGAGATTGCAGGTTACCTTGGGATCAGCAGCGTAAAAGAGGTTCGCATGTTCATAAGGTATGACGTGGAAAACGTATCGGATGAGGTGTTTGAAAAGGCGCTGACCACAGTCTTTTCCGAGCCTCCCGTTGACATACTTTACAGGGAAACAATCGAGGTGCCTGATGGCGCGAGGGTGTTCAGTATAGAAGCTCTGCCCGGACAGTTTGACCAGAGGGCGGATTCAGCTGAGCAGTGTGTGCGCTTCATAAAGGGAGATGAAGCCCCTGTCATCAAGACAGCAGTAACATATATGCTGATCGGTGATGTCACAGACGAGGAGCTCTCAAGGATACAGGGCTACACCATGAACCCGGTGGATTCAAGGATTGCGGATGACAATAAGCCAAAGACTCTTCTGACTGATTATGAGGAACCTCAGGACGTTAAGGTTTTTGACGGCTTTAAGGATATGTCAGAGGAACAGCTAAAAGAACTCTATGAATCTCTTGGGCTTGCCATGACCTTCAACGACTTTAAGTGGATACAGCAGTATTTTGCAGGGGACGAGCATCGCGACCCTACTATGACAGAGATAAGGGTTCTTGACACATACTGGTCAGATCACTGCAGACACACAACCTTCGGTACTGAGCTTGAGGAAGTATCTTTTGAGGATGGCTTCTACAGGGCTCCGATCGAGGGCGCCTACAGCGATTATCTCGCTGCGAGGGATGAACTATATAAGAGCGAAGAGAAAAAGAAAGAGAAGTTCATATCTCTTATGGATATAGCCCTGATGGGTATGAAGAAATTAAAGGCGGACGGAAGACTCACGGATATGGAAGAGTCTGAGGAGAACAATGCCTGCACGGTCGTTGTGCCCGTTGAAGTTGACTATGGAAAGGGACCGGAAACTGAGAACTGGCTTGTGTTCTTTAAAAATGAGACACACAACCATCCCACAGAGATCGAGCCATTTGGAGGTGCTGCTACCTGTCTTGGCGGAGCCATAAGAGATCCGCTCTCCGGAAGAGGCTACGTTTATCAGGCGATGCGCGTCACAGGAGCCGCGGATCCCACTGTTCCCGTGTCTGAGACCATGAAGGACAAGCTCTCACAGAAAAAGCTGGTCAGAGGCGCGGCTTCCGGCTACTCATCCTATGGCAATCAGATCGGTCTTGCAACCGGTTATGTAAAAGAGATATATCATCCGGGCTACGTTGCCAAGAGGATGGAGATAGGCGCGGTTATGGGTGCGGCTCCTCAGGAGCATGTCATCAGGCAGAGCGCCGATCCGGGAGATATCATAATCCTCCTTGGCGGACGCACAGGAAGAGATGGCTGCGGCGGAGCAACAGGATCCTCCAAGGCGCATGACTCCAAGTCGCTGACAAGCTGCGGCGCTGAGGTACAGAAGGGAAATGCTCCTACTGAAAGAAAACTTCAGAGACTCTTCAGAAGACCTGAAGTCAGCGAAATAATCAAGAAGTGCAACGATTTCGGCGCAGGCGGCGTATCCGTTGCCATAGGCGAGCTCGCACCGGGACTTGATATAAATCTTGACCTTGTTCCCAAGAAGTATGCGGGACTTGACGGAACAGAACTTGCAATCTCAGAGTCCCAGGAGAGAATGGCAGTTGTGGTTGATCCTGCAAATGCTGAAAAATTCCTTGGATTTGCCGCAGAGGAGAATCTGGAGGCGGTTAAGGTTGCGGTAGTGACCAGTGATCCGAGACTTGTTCTCAACTGGAGAGGCAAGAAGATCGTCGATATCAAGAGATCCTTCCTCGACACAAACGGCGCACACCAGGAGACAAAGGTGAGCGTAGAGATACCGGCAAAAGAGGACAACTATCTTAATAAGGTTGCGTCAAAGGGCGCAGAAAAAGCTCTTTCAGACGGAGATGCCAAGGCTGCATGGCTTGCAGAGCTTGCCGATCTCAACGTGTGCTCACAAAAGGGTCTTGTCGAGATGTTCGACTCATCGATCGGCGCCGGGTCGGTTCTGATGCCATACGGCGGAAAATACCAGCTCTCTGAGACCCAGACCATGATAGCCAAACTTCCGGTGCTCGGAGGCAAGACTGATACGGTTACTATGATGAGCTACGGCTTTGATCCGTTCCTCTCAAGCTGGAGCCCTTATCACGGAGCTGCCTATGCTGTGACAGAGTCGGTGGCAAGGATCGTGGCATCAGGCGGAGACTACAGAAATCTGCATTTCACCTTCCAGGAGTACTTCAAGAGAATGACTGAGGATCCGAAGAGGTGGAGTCAGCCCTTCACGGCACTTCTTGGCGCATACGAGGCCCAGATGAAATTTGGAATAGCATCGATCGGCGGAAAGGATTCCATGTCAGGATCCTTCAACGAGATAAATGTTCCTCCGACACTGGTGTCGTTTGCAGTTGATGTTGCAAAGCTTAAGGATGTTATAACACCTGAGCTCAAAACTGCTGGTGACAAGCTTGTCAGGTTCAGCATTAAGAGAGATGAGTACGACCTTCCGGATTATAACAGCGTTAAAGAGCTGTATGGCAGCATCAAGGATCTGATGAATAAGGGTGTCATAAAGGCCGCCTACGCAGAGGACTGCTACGGTATCTGTGCGGCAGTATCGAGAATGGCCTTTGGTAATGGTCTCGGAGTTAAGTTTGCTCAGGATCTTGAGGCAAAAGAGCTCTTTACCAATGATATAGGAGACATCATTGCAGAGACGGATGGCGCTGTACTTGAAGATGTTCTTAAGATTGACGGGGCGAGGCTTATCGGAGAAGTTACGGATGACGGCGCATTTACCTTCTGCGGCGTGACAGTCAGCTGCGACGAGGCTCTTTCAAGCTGGAAGGGAACACTTGAGAAGGTATTCCCGACAACTGCTTCGGAAGAAAAAGAGGCTGTTAAGTCTGAGATTTTCAGAGCAGACAGCGTGTATGTCTGCAAGCACAAGGTTGCAAAGCCCAGAGTATTCATACCTGTATTCCCAGGCAGCAACTGTGAGTACGATTCAGCAGCAGCCTTTGAGAGGGCAGGCGCTGATGTGGATATAAGGATCTTCAGGAACAGGGATGCCAGAGATATAGAGGAGTCTGTTGCAGACTTTAAGAAGGCGATTGCCGGTGCTCAGATCATCATGTTTCCGGGCGGATTCTCAGCGGGTGACGAACCCGACGGAAGTGCCAAGTTCTTTGCTACCGCATTTCAGAATGAGGAGATAAAGGCAGCGGTAGACGATCTTCTGGAAAACAGGGACGGACTTGCGCTTGGTATCTGCAACGGCTTCCAGGCCATGATCAAGCTCGGTCTTGTTCCGAACGGACATGTGACAGGACAGGATGAGAATTCGCCTACACTGACCTTTAACACAATAAACAGACACATCTCCAAGATGGCTTATATAAAGGTAGTATCCAATAATTCACCATGGCTACTTGGCGCTGAACCCGGAGCGGTCTACACCAACCCTGCATCCCACGGCGAAGGAAGATTTGTTGCGCCGAAAGAAGTTCTGGACGACCTCTTTGCGAAGGGACAGATCGCAACCCAGTACTGCGACCTTGACGGAAATGTGACCATGGATGATGAGTGGAATATTAACGGCTCCTACATGGCGGTAGAGGGAATCCTCTCACCGGATGGAAGGTGCCTTGGCAAGATGGCTCATTCAGAGAGAAGAGGCGACGGTGTAGCAGTAAATATCTACGGCGAGCAGGACCTTAAGATATTTGAGTCAGGCGTCTCATACTTCAAGTGATCGCATTAAATATTTACGGAGGAGATTTATGAAAGCATTTTTGATCCTGGAAGACGGGACTGTCTTTGAAGGAAAACACATAGGTGCAGACAAAGACGTTGTCAGTGAGGTCGTTTTTAACACTTCCATGGCCGGTTATACCGAGGTATTCACAGATCCGTCCTACGCCGGACAGGCTGTGTGCATGACCTATCCGCTCATTGGTAACTACGGTGTCTGTGTAGATGATATGGAATCGGAGAGAATATGGCCTGACGCTGTGATCGTCAGGGAACTCTCGAGGATACCGTCAAATTTCAGATGCGATATGTCAATTCAGGAGTTTTTGGAAAAATATGAAATTCCGGGAATCGAGGGAATCGATACGAGGGCACTTGTAAGGATACTTCGTGAAAAAGGAACCATGAACGGTTTTCTGACCACCAATCCAAATATTAAATATGAGGATGTGAAGGCAAAACTTGAGGCATACACCACAGGCGATGTGGTATCAAAGGTGTCCTGCAAAGAGAAGTATTTTATAAAAGGCGTGGAGGATATTGCGGAAAACGGACCGATATCGGGCAGCGCGTCCTTTAACAAAGAGGACTACGAGGCAAGCCTTTCGGGAGACCTGACGAAGAGGGAAAAAAGACCTTCAATCGTTAAAAAACTCAATGGCAGTGGACTTAACATAGCCCTTCTCGATGTCGGAGCAAAGAGAAATATTGCGGCATCCCTTGCTTCAAGGGGATGCAATGTTACTGTATATCCCTACAATACTTCGGCTGAAGAAATACTGGGCACAAGTCCCGACGGCATAATGCTCTCAAACGGACCGGGGGACCCGAAAGACTGTGCGGGAGTGATAGAACAGATCAAAAAGCTCTATGAGAGCGATGTGCCAATCTTCGCTATCTGCTTAGGGCACCAGCTTATGGCTCTCGCAACAGGTGCTGACACCTACAAGATGAAATATGGTCACCGGGGAGGAAACCACCCGGTCAAGGACCTTGAGACAGGACGCGTGTTCATATCCTCCCAGAACCACGGCTATGTGGTCGATGTGGAAAAACTGGATAAGAGCATCGCGAAACCGGCTTTTATAAATGTAAACGACGGAACCAATGAGGGACTAAGCTATGTGGGCAAGAACATCTTTACTGTTCAGTTTCACCCTGAAGCATGCCCGGGTCCGCAGGATACAGGATATCTTTTTGACAGATTCATTGACGGCATAAAGAGCAGCAAGGAAGGAGGAAGGGACTGATGCCCAGAAATAAAGACGTAAACAAAGTGCTTGTCATCGGTTCCGGACCTATAGTAATAGGACAGGCTGCCGAGTTTGACTACGCAGGTACCCAGGCCTGCAGATCATTAAAGGAAGAGGGGGTGGAGGTTGTTCTTGTAAACTCTAATCCCGCCACCATAATGACAGATAAGGACATTGCGGATGCGGTATATATCGAGCCACTGACTGTAAGAGTCCTTGAACAGATTATTGAAAAAGAAAAACCGGACTCAATTCTGCCTACCCTTGGTGGCCAGGCGGGACTCAACCTTGGAATGGAGCTCGCTGAGTCGGGATTTTTGAAGGAGCATGGAGTCAGGCTCCTTGGAACGACTGCTGAGACCATAAGAAAGGCCGAGGACAGGCAGGAGTTTAAGGACACCATGGAGAGGATAGGTGAGCCATGCGCTGCTTCACTCGTTGTCCACAACGTGGAAGACGGTGTGGCCTTTGCTTCTAAGATAGGCTATCCCGTGGTGCTTCGTCCGGCATTCACTCTTGGAGGATCAGGCGGCGGAATCGCTCACAACAGACAGGAGTGCGAGGAGATATTAAAGAACGGTCTGAGACTCTCAAGGGCATCGGAGGTTCTCGTTGAGAGATGCATTTCGGGCTGGAAGGAAATAGAGTACGAGGTAATGAGAGACAGCGCGGGCAACTGCATAACTGTCTGCAATATGGAAAATATCGACCCGGTTGGAGTTCACACGGGGGACTCCATAGTTGTCGCTCCTTCACAGACGCTCTCTGACAAGGAATATCAGATGCTAAGGAGCTCGGCGCTGAATATTATAGATGAGCTTGGGATCACAGGAGGCTGCAATGTGCAGTTTGCGCTGCATCCGACAAGCTTTGAGTACTGTGTGATCGAGGTCAATCCCCGTGTGAGCAGATCCTCAGCTCTCGCAAGTAAGGCAACCGGATATCCTATAGCAAAGGTCGCAGCCAAGATTGCTCTGGGATATACCCTTGATGAGATTAAAAATGCCATTACAGGCAAGACCTACGCAAGTTTTGAGCCTGCGCTCGATTACTGCGTTGTGAAGTTCCCGAGACTTCCTTTTGACAAGTTCATCACGGCCAAGAGGACACTTACGACCCAGATGAAGGCCACCGGTGAAGTCATGAGCATCTGCACAAACTTTGAAGGTGCCATGATGAAGGCCATTCGCTCTCTTGAGCAGCATGTGGACTGCCTCACCAGCTATGACTTTTCAGAGCTTGATGAAGATGAGCTCATGGAGAGATTAAAGGTCGTTGATGATCAGAGGATATGGGTGATAGCGGAAGCTCTCCGCCGCGGAATAAGCCATGAGAAGATTCATGAGATCACCATGATCGATCTGTGGTTTATCGACAAACTGCATACTCTTGTCAAGATGGAGCTGCGTCTTTTGCGCGCCGGCGAGAAAAACAGCGAAGGAAGATCTGCTACGCTTGAAGACGCAAAAAAGATCATCAGCTATGAGACACTGCTTGAGGCTAAGCGCCTTGAGTTTCCGGATGAGGTCATCAGCAGATTTACAAGATTTAACATTTCTGTGCTCAAAGAGCTCCGTGATTCGTATAAAATAAGGGCGACATACAAGATAGTTGATACCTGCGCTGCCGAATTCGCTGCGCAGACTCCGTATTACTACTCGGTTTATAACGGACCCAATTCTGAAGATGAAGCGGTATCTTCTGAGAGTGATGGCAAAAAGAAGATACTTGTGCTTGGATCAGGCCCTATAAGGATAGGTCAGGGAATCGAATTTGACTACTGCTCAGTCCACGCCACCTGGGCTTTTAAAAAGGAAGGATACGAGACTATCATTGTCAACAACAACCCCGAGACCGTCAGCACAGACTTTGATATAGCTGATAAGCTGTATTTTGAGCCGCTCACAGCAGAGGATGTTGAGAATATAGTTCGCCTTGAGAAGCCTGACGGGGCTGTGGTTCAGTTTGGCGGACAGACTGCCATCAAGCTGACACAGGATCTCATGAAGATGGGAGTTAAGATATACGGAACCAACGCCGCGGATGTCGATGCCGCGGAGGACAGGGAGATCTTTGACAGAATCCTCGAAGAGACAGGCATCAAAAGGGCTGCCGGCGCGACGGTTTATACGGCTAAGGAGGCAAAAGAGGTTGCAAACCGCCTCGGGTACCCCGTGCTTGTCCGTCCCTCCTATGTGCTTGGCGGCCAGGGAATGCAGATCGCGCTTTCTGACAGCGAGATCGAGGAGTTCATGAACATAATAAACAGATATGCCCAGGATCATCCGATACTTGTTGACAAGTACCTTCAGGGAATAGAGACGGAGGTGGATGCTGTCTGTGACGGAGAAGACATTGTAATACCGGGTATTATGGAGCATATAGAAAGATCCGGTATCCATTCGGGAGATTCAATATCTGTTTATCCCGCGCAGTCTCTTTCACAGAAAGTGAAGGACACAATCGCGGAGTATACAAAGAGGCTTGCTTCAGCCCTCCATGTCATTGGACTTATCAACATACAGTTTATTGCCGTTGGGGATGAGGTATATATTATTGAAGCCAATCCAAGATCCTCAAGGACTGTTCCCTACATCAGCAAGGTTACCGGAATCCCCATCGTTGACCTCGCAGCAAAAGTTATGCTTGGCAAAAAGCTAAGGGATATGGGATATACACCGGGGCTTCAGCCTGAAGCAGGCTACATTGCGATCAAGATGCCTGTATTCTCCTTTGAAAAGATACGGGGAGCAGAAATAAGCCTTGGACCTGAGATGAAGAGTACCGGTGAGTGTCTTGGAATAAGCAAAAGCTTTGATGAGGCTCTTTATAAGGCGTTCCTCGGAGCGGGTGTCAACCTGCCAAAGCACAAGCAGATGATCATCACTGTCAAGGATTCGGACAAGGGAGAGATCATAGATATAGCAAGGCGATACGAGAAGCTCGGATATATCATCTATGCGACGAGATCAACTGCCAATACACTCAATGAAAACGGCGTAAAGGCCAGGAAGATCAATCGCATAAGTCAGGAGGCGCCGACAGTTATCGACCTGATCCTTGGACACAGGATTGATCTTGTTATAGATACGCCGACTCAGGGAAGAGACAAGTCAAGAGACGGATTCCTTATCAGAAGAACTGCAATCGAGACGGGAGTCAATGTCATCACTGCCCTCGATACAGCCAGGGCTCTTGTTACAAGTCTTGAGAGTGCCAGCAGCGAGGATGGCCTCGAACTGGTTGATATCACCGGGATCTGACAGGGTTACCCGGTCTGATTTCTTTATGAAAGGTTTGAAGCAATATGAAGATACTTGTTATTAACGGACCGAATCTTAACTTCCTGGGGATAAGAGAAAAGGCGGTTTACGGAAACCGCGACTATGATTTCCTCTGCGATATGATCAGAAATAAGGCGAAGGAAGATGGAGATGAGATCACTATTTTCCAGTCCAATCACGAAGGAGCAATAATTGACAGACTTCAGGAGGCCTACAGCGACGGCACGCAGGGGATTGTCATAAATCCGGGAGCTTATACACATTACAGCTATGCAATTCACGATGCCCTAAAGAGCCTTGAGAATATTGTCAAGGTGGAGGTACATATTTCCGACATACAGTCCAGGGAGGAGTTTCGCAAGATATCCGTGACGGCTCCCGCCTGCGACAGGCAGATATACGGCCACGGACTCGACGGATACCTCGAGGCCATGGACAATATTCATGAGATAAAAAATTAAGCAACACTTAACCCTGGCAGCAATGATCTGGAGGATATCAGGCACCCATAGCGGAGATAAAAATACTTCTTCGGAGATCGTATGGATGGATATGACCGATCTGCCGGTGAGAGCGAACTTGCCCTTATGATGAAGTATGCGATCAGGAAGGGCTTTGAGCTGTATCCGGCAGATACGAAGGTCATAATCCCAAGGCATGATAAGGCAAGTCTGCGATTGTCAGCCTATTGTCTTCCTAATGTGAAAGGGAGGCCTTCGGTATATGGAAGCCGTGTCAACTCCGATTCTTGATAAAAAACAGTTGAAATATTCCTGCAGATAGTTTAAACTACTATAGTTGTTTGATGTATTTATTTTAGGAGGATATTTTATGATTTCTGCAAGTGATTTCAGAAATGGTATTACCATCGAGATTGATGGCAACGTATGTCAGATCATTGAATTTCAGCATGTTAAACCCGGTAAAGGTGCTGCTTTCGTAAGAACCAAGCTCAAGGATATCATCAATGGCGGTGTTAAGGAGACAACCTTCCGTCCCACTGAGAAGTTCCCTGCAGCAAGAGTTGACAAGAAGGATATGCAGTATCTCTATCAGGATGGAGATATTTACAACTTTATGGATACAGAGACCTATGAGCAGATTGGTCTTACATCCGATCAGGTTGGTGATTCACTTAAATTCGTCAAGGAGAACGAGACCTGCAAGGTAAGCTCATACAACGGCAATGTATTCGCAGTTGAGCCGCCTATGTTCGTAGAGCTTGCAATTACAGAGACTGAGCCCGGCTTCAAGGGCGATACAGCTACAGGTGCCACCAAGCCCGCAACTGTTGAGACAGGTGCCAATGTGGCAGTTCCTCTCTTTGTAAACGAAGGCGATGTTATCAAGATTGACACCAGAACAGGTGAATATCTTTCAAGAGTCTGATTTATACGTAACCATATCTGACGCAGTAGATTAATAATCATAATTAAAACAGTAAGGCAATAGATTTCTTAAAGGGATTCTATTGCCTTTTTTATGCGCAAAAATGTATCAGCAAAAGAAAAAAGGAGAAAAACAGATATGGATATAAAAGAATTTGGACAGATGATGATAAGAGAGGTGGGAGATATCCTTGGGGAAGGATATGATATTTCATTAAAAGATATTGAAAAGAATAACGGAATAATCCGTCATGCCCTTGTGATAAAGGAGCAGATGAGCAACGTAGCACCGACAATTTACATCGATGACTATCACAGGCAGTATGAGCGAGGCGCAGTGCTTATGATGCTGGTCGGCGATCTGGTCAGGATGTACAGGAGCACCACCACCGGATGCGGACCTGATGTAGAGTTTTTCAGCGATTTTTCAATGGTGGCGCCTAAGCTCTTTTTTAAGGTGGTCAATTATGGGAAAAATAAGAGAAAACTTAAGGATATTCCTATAAAGAAGGTCCTGGATCTGGCACTGGTTCCTGTTTGCAGGGTGATGAGTGAAAGTTTCGGGGACGGATGCATTACAATACGAAAAGACCATCTGGAAATGTGGGAGATTTCCGAAGATGAGCTGTGGGAGAATGTATACGAGTCAGCTGTAAGAGTTAGCCCTGTTTCTGTTTCGGGACTTCTTGATGTTGTGGAAGAGATGACAGGGCGCAGTGAAGGACTGGATGACGCTTGCGGAATCTATGTCGTGACAAATACCGATAAAAATCTTGGGGCCGGGGTCATTTTCTACCCTGATATTCTTAAAGGACTTGCCGAATATCACGAGAGCGATCTTTTTATAATTCCGTCATCGATCCACGAAGTGCTGATCATTCCGGATAACAATATGCAGATGGATGTTCAGAGCCTTCGCAACATGATACGTGAGGTCAATTCTACCGCGGTGGGTGAGGAAGACATACTCAGTGACAATCTGTATATGTACGACCGCGAATCAGACAGGGTTTTTATTGTTAAAGGGTGATTTTGGGGTGAAGCAGGCTTGATAAAAGAATATAGTATGTGGTAAGATATACCATGTATGTGCACCCGTAGTCTAATGGATAGAACGTAGGCCTCCGACGCCTTTAATGCAGGTTCGAATCCTGTCGGGTGCATATTCTTTTTGCTGGAGGTTTTTATGGCTAAAAAAAATAAAGATGTGACAAATTGGAGAAATGATAAAAAAGATATATTTGGCTTTCTTGGAGACAACAAGAAGATCCTGATGCCGGCGATACTGGTCGTTGCTGTTGCCATCACAATAGTAATTGCGCTTGGCGCAAATAAGCGGACGGTTGTAAATGTTCAGACAAACACGGCTGAGACCGAGGCATCAGTATTTGAGATACCACAGCAGGAGATGGAACTCAATGCGTATCCTGAAGTGAATGCGCTTGTTGAGAAGTATTATGAGGCTTCTGCAAACGGAGACTCGGATACTCTTTCAAGCATATACAAGGGTCTGGATGACACCGAGATACTCAAGGCGGTTGCGGCATCCGAGTACATCGAGAAATTTGAGAATATCGATGTGTATACCAAGCCGGGACCGGTTCAGGGCAGCTATGTAGCCTATGTCTACAATGAGGTGAAACTCTATGAATATGACGGCGATGTCCCGGGACTTGAGACCCTTTACATCTGCACTGACGACAGCGGCAATCTGTATATCAATGGTGATATAGCTGACATCAATGAGCTTGACTACCTTAAGCAGATTAATGTCCAGGCGGACGTTATCGATCTCAACAACAAGGTTGCCACGAGCTACAACGAGATGGTGAGCGCAGATGAGAAACTGGCTGAGCTTCTCACCAGGATGCGCTCGGGACTTCAGGTTTCAGTAGGGGAGGCACTCGCTACATCCGAGGCGGCTGCTCCGAAGGAGTCTTCGGAAGGCTCATCCGATGATGGAGCAGACGATGACACGGTTGTGGTTTCTCGCGTGATAAAGGCAACTGATGTCATAAATATAAGAAGTTCGGATTCTGAGACTGCTGACATTCTTGACAGAACTACCAAGGGGCAGGAGTTTACAGAAATCGAGGCTCTCGCCAACGGCTGGAGCAAGATTCAGTTCAAGGATACCGAGGCCTATGTCAAGACAGAATTCTTTGATGTTGTATCAGAGGAGAGAGTAGCTGCTTCTGATGTTTCAGGGAATACTGAAGAGAGTGCCGCAGTTGAAGACCAAAATAGCGAGGAGACTTCAGCAGAAGCAGCAAGCAGTGCTTCATCCACGGAAGATGCAACAAACGAGACATCTTCAGAAGCATCTTCGGCAGCATCTGAGGCATCTTCTTCCGAAGAGACAGGCAAGGCGGTTTCATCTCTTGCAAAGGGCAAGATGGTTGTGACAGATTCTGTCAAACTGAGAAAAGGCCAGGGAACTGACACTGACGCGGTCACTACCATATATGCCGGCGAGAGTGTCAATGTGGTTGAGCAGTACGCGAACGGATGGGCCAAGGTCGAGTACAAGAATAAGACAGGATATATCAAGTCTGAGTATCTTAGACAGTAACAGATAAGCAATTTGGGATGAGGAGGTATGATAGGTGTTTGGACGTCTACGAGTAGGTATTATGGGAACAGGCAGGATTGCCTGCAAGATGGCAGAGACGCTCAGGGAAACAAAGGGTGTAACATGCTATGCCGTCGGGTCAAGATCTTCGGAGAATGCCACCAGATTTGCTCAGAGCTATGCCGTTAAAAAATCCTACGGATCCTATCAGGAACTTGTAAATGACCCCAAAGTGGATCTTATATACGTTGCAACTCCGCATTCTGAACACTATGATAATGTGATGCTGGCGCTCTCTGCAGGCAAAAATGTTATCTGCGAAAAGACTTTTATGCTCAACGAGGATCAGGCGAGGAAAGTATTTGACTTCGCCCAGGAAAAGAAACTTCTCGTTACCGAGGCGATGTGGACAAGATATATGCCGATGATAGATAAACTAAAAGAGGTTCTTGCAAGCAATGTCATCGGTGAGACAACCATGCTCACTGCTAATCTTGGCTATAACATCGTCTATAAAGACAGGATCAATCAGCCTTCTCTCGGAGGAGGAGCACTGCTTGATCTTGGCGTTTATGTCCTTAATTTTGCTTCCATGGTATTTGGCAATGATGTAGCGGATATTGCTTCAATTTGCACCTTTAACAACCTGGGAATGGACATGCAGGATAGCATCACCTTAAGGTACACAGATGGCAGGATGGCTGTTCTTAATGCAACGACTCTGTCAAACAGTGACAGAAGCGGCATCATATACGGCAGCAAGGGCTATATTGTCGTTGACAATGTGACTAATCCGGACGGAATTTCTGTCTATGACAATGAATACAGGAAGATTGCATATTACAAGAGACCAAGGCAGAAGACAGGATATGAGTATGAGATAGAAGCCTGCGTGAAGGCACTCTCACAGGGCTGGATTGAGTGCCCGCAGATGCCTCACAGCGAGACTCTTAAGATGCTGAACATGATGGACTTTATAAGGAAGAACAATCATATCGTATTCCCCGGAGAGGATGAGGAGACGAATGTTGATAACAGCTCTTTTGAGTACGGCTCTGACGCTGAAGAAGCACAGGAAAACACTCAGAGGAAATTTCAGCTTCAGACGCTGACGGCTTTTGAAGACAGTATTCCTGCCGCTGATGAAGCAGAGTCTTCAGTAAGCCTTGATGATAATGGGCAGATCGCCGAAGCTGAGGGTGAAGATTGCCCGAATGAAAATGGGGACGTTGCTCCCGAAATTAAGAGTTTGTGAGGAAAGTATGCGAAGGAAGTTGTTGTTGGGGATTTTGCTCCTTTCGCTCGTTGCAGGCAGGTTTTCTTTTGTGAGCCGGGCTGATGAGTTTGAAGATACAATATCGCAGATGCAGGAGAGGGAAGCAGAGACACAGGCCACAATATCCGATCTCGAGAAGCAGACCCGGGAGACCAAGAATGCCATAAGTGCTTTGCAGGGACAAAAAGAGGAGACCGAGAGCAATGTCAGTGAGCTGCAAAGCCAGAGCAGCTCGCTTCAGAGTACCATAAACAGTTACTCAAACAAGCTTTCTTCGCTTAATGTGGAAATATCCGAGGCAGAGGATGCCCTCGCAGAAGTATCAGCTGAAATTGTTGAGCTCAACGATGAGCTCTTTAAGGCTCAGACTCTTGAAAAAGAGAGGTATGAGCTTCTTAAGAAACGTCTTAAATCCACTTACGAGAGTGGTGGAACTTCAGGTCTTGTCCGTGTTCTTATACAATCCGGATCATTCGGCGAATTTCTGACCAAATTTGAATATCTCAATGCAATAGTTAAATATGACCGTAACAAGATAGCCGAGTACCAGCAGCTTCAGGCTGAGATCGAGGCTAAGAAGAAAGAGGTCGAAGAGAGAGAAGAAGAGCTTAACAAGTACCAGGATGAGCTTGATGAGAAGCATGATGAACTTGCGCAGCTCACCGATACAGTCAGGGGACAGCTCGATGCGACAAACAGCAGTCTTTCTTCTGAGAGAAATAAGCTGGCTGACTATGACGAGAGGCTTAAGAGCCTTGATGAGACAATGAAGTCGCTTGAAGCCAAGACAGCGGCAGCACAGGCAGAACTTGCTAAACAGATAGCTGAGAGGCTTGCAATGGTTAAGGAGGATACATCGGGATCCTACAGCGCCACTGCCGACGAGCTTACCTGGCTGGCTGCGACTATACAGGCGGAGGCTGACGGAGAGTCCTATACCGGCAAGCTCGGAGTAGGTTCTGTTATAATGAACCGCGTCAAGAGCTCTGCTTTTCCGGGGACGGTTATAGGTGTTATTACCCAGAATATGCAATTTGCCTCTTACAGATCAGGTAAAGTTGAGCTTATTATAGAGAACGGTCCTAATTCCACCTGCGTAAGGGCGGCACAGGAGGTTCTTGACGGTGCCCGTGTGGGTGACTACCTCTTTTTCATGACCAAGTACTGGGCTGACTATTACGGAATAACCTCATATACCATGATAGGTAATCACGCGTTCTTTTACAGATGGCAGACAGCTCCCAAACCTGAATCTGAGGATGACGACGATGACGATGAGGATGCTGATGAGGCTAAAGACCTGCATGAAGAGAATGAAGAAGACGATAAAAAAGCAAGGCATGATGATGAAGACGATGATGAAGATGAGAATGATGGCGACAATGAAGATGAAAACACAGATGAAAATATAGAAGAGGAACAACAAGAAGATACTGACCTCGAAGAGATAGATATTACCGATGAGGAACAGGACAGTGAAGATGAAACAGATGATGACGGCGAGGATGGTGCAGATGATGAAAGCGACGAAGAAAGCCGTGACAGCGAAGATGGTGAATATGAAGAAGTAGAAATAGACATGGGAGGCTAAGCTGCTTATGAGGATGATACAAGGAGTGTAAAAGAAATGGCGGAAAATGTTAAGATTGTACCTGCGTCGTGTACACAGTGCGGCGGAACTGTTGAGGTTGATCCGGGAGCGGATAAGGCTGTATGCCCTTTTTGCGGCACATCATTCATTATTGAGAAAGCAATCAACAACTATAACGTCCAGCATGCGACAATAGAGCATGCAGACAATGTCAACATCGATATGACAGGGGCGGTCAAATCTGTTCTTGATTTTGCGGGAGAGCAGATGAAGGAGAGCAGGGCTGAGAGACGCGAAGCCCGAAGACAGTTTGAAGAGGACGGACGGGAGATGAGGAGATCCTTCTTTAAACTGATGAGCATAATGTTCATTGGGATGTTCGTACTGGCTATTATTTTTTTTATTTACTATCAGATAGTCGGCGGTGGCGAGGATGAAGGAACGCAGACTCAGGTATCTGCAAACGTCTACTCTGAAGACAATTCAGTATCCTGTTATATAGAGGAAGACGGTACACTGTCGGTCAATATTACAGATCCCGGAGAATATCAGTGGTATTATTTCGTGGATGCCAGCACAGAACCTCTGAGCTATGATGAGGCTGATTTTGACGGCTATCATTTCTATGTGGATCCGGATAGTGAAAGTGGTACCGGGTATGCTGTTGTAGGTCAATATGATCCCGAAGAAGAAGTAACTGAGTCCTATGGTGTTGTGAAATATGTAATAGTGGGGAAAAAGGTTACTGAAATATCCGAGATTGTGCTTGTTTCAGACCTCTCCGATTACAATTTTGCGCAATAAATATGATGATAAAAAACTCTTGCGCTTTAAACTGCCAAAGTGTATAATTGTATACAAAATTGAAACCCAGATTTAAAGCACCAGGAAGGAGAAATGAAAAATGTCTTATGTAGATGAAGTCTACAATTATGTTGTAGAGAAGAATCCCGCACAGCCTGAGTTTCACCAGGCAGTTAAAGAAGTACTTGAGTCACTTCGTGTTGTCATTGAGGCAAACGAGGATGAATACAGGAAGGATGCTCTTTTAGAGAGGCTCGTAACTCCTGAGAGACAGATCCTGTTCAGAGTTCCGTGGGTAGATGACAAAGGTCAGGTTCAGGTCAATAATGGTTTCCGTGTACAGTTCAATTCAGCGATCGGACCTTACAAGGGAGGACTTCGTTTCCATCCTTCAGTTAATCTCGGAATTATCAAGTTCCTTGGATTTGAGCAGATTTTCAAGAATTCACTTACAAGCCTTCCTATCGGAGGTGGTAAGGGTGGTTCTGATTTCGACCCCAAGGGCAAATCTGACCGTGAGGTTATGGCTTTCTGCCAGAGCTTCATGACAGAGCTCTACAGACATATCGGAGCAGATACCGATGTACCTGCAGGTGATATCGGTGTAGGCGGCCGTGAAATCGGATTCATGTTCGGACAGTACAAGAGAATCAGGGATTCCTATGAGGGAGTTCTCACAGGTAAGGGACTTACATACGGCGGTTCACTTGCTCGTACACAGGCTACAGGATATGGTCTTCTTTATATCACAGAGGAACCCCTTAAGTGTAACGGATCAGATATCAAGGGCAAGACAATAGCAGTTTCCGGTGCAGGCAATGTTGCTATCTATGCAATCGAGAAGGCTCAGCAGCTCGGTGCCAAGGTTGTTACCTGCTCTGATTCCACAGGCTGGATCTATGATCCGGAGGGAATTGATGTAGCACTTCTCAAAGAGGTTAAGGAAGTTAAGAGAGCACGTCTTACTGAGTATGCAGCAGCAAGAAGCTCTGCAGAGTACCACGAGGGCAAGGGCGTATGGTCAGTTAAGTGCGATGTTGCACTTCCATGTGCTACTCAGAACGAGCTCCTCATCGATGATGCCAAGCAGCTTGTTGCCAACGGCGTTCAGGCAGTATGCGAGGGTGCCAACATGCCTACATCAATCGAGGCTACTGAGTACCTTCAGAACAACAAGGTTCTCTTCATTTGTGGTAAGGCTTCCAATGCCGGCGGCGTAGCTACATCAGCACTTGAGATGAGTCAGAACAGTGAGAGACTTTCATGGAGCTTCGAGGAGGTTGATTCCAAGCTTCAGCAGATCATGGTCAACATTTACCACAACATTGATGATGCTGCAAGAAAGTACGGTCTTGAGGGCAACTATGTAGCAGGTGCCAATATTGCAGGCTTCCTCAAGGTTGCTGATGCAATGAAGGCTCAGGGGATCGTTTAAACAAATCAATTGTGCTTTTAAAAAAGCGCCCGGGCATTTAAGCCACGGGCGCTTTTGGGTGAAAAGTTTTATTCTTTTGCTGATTCTTTTAAAAGTGCTACAATCTCAGCCTCTGTGTCGAGTGAGAGTACCTTTGCCGCGAGTGCATTGGCCTCAGCCTTGCTCCATTTGGAGATTATACATCTCGCTGTAAGTACGAGCACAGGATTTACAGAAAACTCGGTAAGTCCGAAAGAAATAAGTAGTGGTATCATCAGTGGATCAGCAGCAGCTTCACCGCACATACCTACAGGTATGCCTGCATTTGTTCCACACTCTATTATGTGTTTTATCGAGCGAAGAACTGATGGCTGGAAAGTGGAGTAGAGGTATGCTACATCCGCATTTCCTCTGTCAACGCTCATTGTATACTGAGTGAGGTCGTTGGTTCCGATTGAGAAGAAGTCAGCTTCCTTTGCCATGATATCAGCAATGAGAGAGGCAGCAGGTGTTTCGATCATGCATCCTACTTCAATGTCCTTGTCATAGGCGATATTCTTTTCATCAAAGTCCTTCTTTATCTCTGCAACCATCTCTTTTACAGCGCGGATCTCTTCAACGCAGGTAACGAGAGGGACCATGATCTTGACCTTTCCGAAGGCGCTGGCTCTGACTATAGCTCTTAGCTGAACCATGTAGCTGTCTTTGTTGCCAAGACAGTAGCGCACGGCTCTGTAACCAAGAAACGGATTCTCCTCCTTCTTGATATTGAGATAAGGAATATCCTTGTCACCGCCCACATCAAGCGTTCTTATGATAACGGCTCTTCCCTGCATGGTCTCGGCAGCTTCCTTATAAGCGGCAAACTGTTCGTCCTCGGTAGGCAGGTGGTTGGTATCCATGAACAGGAATTCCGAACGGAAAAGACCTATTCCTTCGCCGTCACATTCCATCGCCTTTTTGGCATCCTTTGGTGTTCCTATGTTGCAGAAAAGTTCTACGGACTGACCGTCAGCGGTAACTGTTTCTTTACCCATAAAGCTCTGAAGTTCAGCCTGCTTTTTGATGTATTCCTCGCGCTTTATTATGTACTGGGAAAGAACATCTCCCTCGGGATTGATATAGATAACGCCTTCAGTTCCGTCTACGATAGCTGTGTCCTTGTCCTTGACGGTAGAGGTGATATCGGGAACAGATAGAACGGCAGGAATCTCGAGAGCCCTTGCGAGGATAGCAGAGTGAGAGGTCTTGCCACCCACTTCTGTTATTATTCCGGCAACATTTTCTTTTACAATCTGAGACGTCATGGATGGGGTCAGATCCCTTGCAACCAGTACGGTTCCGGGAGCGACCTTGCTGATATCAACATCCTCAATTCCGAGAAGAATCTTGAGAAGACTTATCTTGACATCGCTGATATCAGATGCTCTCTGACGCATCATCTCATCATCCATCTTGGAGAACATACCTATGAACATGTCACAGACAGCCTCAACAGCAGATTCTGCGCACTGACCGGCGGCTATCATCTTGCCCATTTCACCGGACATGGACGGGTCAGTTATCATCACAAGATGACCCTCCAATATCTCAGCTTCCTTGGGGCCGATCCTCTTTCTGATGTCCTCTGCCATTTCCATAGTTTCTTTTTTAAACTTTTCGATGGCGTCGTCAAAGCGCTTCTTTTCGCTTTCGACATCTTCCACCTTAACTGCCTCATACTTGAGCTCATGCTCTTTGATGACGCAGATACTGCCAATACCAATTCCGCGCGATGCGGCGATTCCGTTAATCATACCTATTCTCCTGAATTAGACTATTTAAACTCGACAATACATCGTTAAGTGCAAAGAAGAAGTTCTGCTCTCGGGCATAGCCCTCGCCAGAACGACCATTCTCACTAAACTCGATAAAACCTCGTTAAGTGATAATGGTCAATCTCCCAAGCCACTTTCGATGAGTTCAATAGCCTTCTTGAGTGCATCTGCTTCGTCTGGTCCGTCACACTGTACTTCGATCTCAGCGCCACATTTAATGCATGCGCTCATGAGCATCATTACGCTCTTTGCATCAAAAGCTGTTCCGTTGAAAACAACCTTGACGTCGCAGTCAAAAGGAGTCATAGCCTGGCTGAATACGCTGGCGGGACGCATGTGCATGCCCTGTTCGTTAGTAATTGTGATTTTCTGTGATACCATAATTTGTCATCCTTTCTTTTAATGGAACAGGGGCGGCCTTGTCAGCCACCCTGTTCCTGTTTGATATTGTTTAAGCTTCTGTGGCGTTCTTTTTAAGAATACCAAGAAGAAGACATCCAACAACTGAACCTGCAAGAAGTGCAACAAGATACATTGCAACATTTCCAACTACAGGGAATACGAAGATTCCGCCGTGAGGAGCCATAAGTGTGCACTTGAAGGCCATTGAGAGAGCACCTGCAACACCTGATCCAACAAGAAGTGAAGGAATTACGTGAATAGGATCAGCAGCAGCGAACGGGATAGCACCCTCTGTTATAAAGCTGAGACCCATGATGAAGTTTACAGGGCCTGATTTTCTCTCAGCTTCTGTGAATTTATTCTTAAAGAAGATTGTGGCAAGCGCTATTGCGATAGGAGGAACCATACCACCAACCATGATAGCTGCCATGATCATATAACCTGTCTCGTTCTGATTTGCAAGGCTTGCAAGACCAAATGCGTAAGCTGCCTTGTTGAGAGGGCCGCCCATATCTGTTGCCATCATTGCTCCGAGAAGTGCTCCGAGTATGATGATAGATCCGCTTGACATTCCTGTAAGTACACCTGCGATCCATGCATTGAGCGCGCCTACGATAGGATTGATGAGGCACATTACAATACCGATGAGAAGTGTTCCTGCAAGAGGATAAATGAGTACCGGCTTGATTCCCTCAAGTGCTGCAGGGAGCTTGTCGCATACCTTTCTGAGTCCGAGAACGATGTAACCGCCGACAAAACCTGCTACAAGAGCACCAAGGAAAGCCGAAGGAACATCTCCGCCGGGAGCTACAAATGTTGCACCGGTAGAAGCGAGATATCCGCCTACAAAACCAACTGCGAGACCGGGACGGTCAGCAATACTCTGGGCAATGAAACCTGCGAGTATAGGAAGCATGAATCCGAATGCTGCGCCTCCGATTGACTTAAGCCATGCAGCAACAGGTGTGTTGCTACCGAAGTTCGAAGGATCAATCGAATAGTCATCGAGAAGGAATGCAATGGCGATCAGGATACCGCCTCCGATAACGAACGGAAGCATATGTGAAACACCATTCATCAGGTGCTTGTATGCCTTTCTTCCTGCACTCTCGTTAGCTGAATCATCTGACTTTGCAACGGTACCTGTATGGTGGTAAACGCTTACCTGGCCGGTTGTTGCCTTGTCAATAAGATCCTTGGGATTGTGGATGGCTTCTTTTGTTGATGTGATAAGAACCTTCTTGCCATCGAATCTTCCCATATCTATGTTCTTGTCGCAGGCTACTATAACAGCATCTGCTTCTGCGATCTCGGCAGAAGTAAGAACATCCTTTGCTCCGCCTGATCCGTCTTTCTCTACTTTGATAGCAATTCCGAGCTCTTTGGCCTTGAGCTCAAGTGCTTCGGCTGCCATGAAGGTGTGAGCGATACCTGTAGGACATGCTGTAACACCTACCAGTTTGGTGTTGCCTGTTGGCTCTTCCTTGGCAACAGCAGCAGTAGCAGCTTTCTTGGCATTTGCTTCCTTGTCTTTCTCTTTTTCCTTATCATCAATTATAGCAAGAAATTCGTCAGCAGTCTTTGCCTCAACAAGTTTCTTGGAAAAATTCTGATCCATTAAAAGCGTCATCAGCTTGGACAGAACTTCGAGATGTGTATCTGCAGCTGTGTCGGGTGCGGCAATCATAAAGAACAGATTGCTGGGCTTACCGTCAAGTGACTTGTAGTCTATTCCTGCCGGTACTGTCATGGCTGTAACACCTGCCTTTGAAACGGAAGATGACTTGCCATGTGGTACTGCAATCCCCATTCCTATGGCAGTTGATCCCTTTGCCTCTCTTGCAAGGATAGCTTCCTTAAATGCCTTGGCGTCATTTAAATTGCCAACCTTTGTGTGAAGTTCGATCAGTTTGTCAATAGCTGCGTTTTGGTCGGCTACATCTGCATTCAGAGTGATACCGTCCCGGATAAGTAAATCTGTGATTTTCATAGTCCCTCCTTTTTTGGCTCTTGCCTGTGAATTTATCCTTTATAAAAACTTCCCTCTTTAAAGTTTTTCATAAAGCTGCATTATTGATTCGCCTGTGGCGAGATCATCCGAAAAAGCTGTTGCGCTTCCGGCTGCGGTACCCATCTTAAGAGCTTCCTCATAACTCTTATTCCTGAAGTATCCGGCTATAAAGCCTGCAACCATTGAGTCGCCGGCTCCAACGGAGTTTCTGACGGTTCCCTTGGGAACGCCGATCCTGAACTTCTGACCATCTTCCGATATCAGCATCGCTCCGTCGCCTGCCATGGATATGAGTACATTTCTGGCACCCATTTCCTGAAGCTTTTTGGCATGTTCTTCAAGTTCGTCATCAGTTTTCAGAACTGTTCCGAACATCTCGCCAAGTTCATGATTGTTGGGCTTTATCAAAAATGGATGATACTTAAGGACGTTCTTTAAAAGATCCTTGGTCGCATCCACTACGACGTCAATTTTCCTGTCGCTGACAAGTGCAAGTATCTTTTCGTATACATCGCTCGGAAGAGAGTTGGGTATACTTCCTGCAAGAATCAGCATATCTCCGTCAACAAGAGTGTTGATAATGTCGAAGAGCTTTTTCTGAGCATCCTCGGGAATCTTTGGGCCCTGTGCGTTTATCTCGGTTTCAGCGGCACCCTTTATCTTGACATTTATCCTGGAAATACCTTCCGGCAGCTCCACGAAATTTGCCTGAATGCCTTTGGCCTTTACACTTTCAACAATTGCCTTTCCTGTAAAACCTGCAATAAAGCCGAGGGCAGTATTCTCAATCCCAAGATTCTTGAGGATTGTAGAGACATTTATGCCCTTTCCGCCAAAGTAGCACTCCTCTGAATCGGAGCGGTTGGTCATGCCGGGAAGGAGCTCGTCGCTCATCCTTACAACATAATCAATGGCGGGATTAAATGTGACGGTATAGATCATTTTTTACCTCCGTTTCTGATCCTGATGGTCTTATATAAAGAGCCTTGACCATCTTATCTGACGACCTTTATGATCGTTTTTCCCAAATAATTTTTACTTACTTCCTGATCTGTAATGATGCAGCAGCTTGTGATGTCTGCAAATGTTACTGAACTTATCTGGCCGAATTTGGTGTGGTCAGCGAGAATGTAGGAAATATAAGCGTGCCTTACGGCCTCTTCCTTGACCAGAGCTTCATCAACATCGGGAGTGGTGAAACCTGCTGAAGTTGAGATGCCGTTGGTTCCCATGAAAGCCTTGGTAAAGTGATACTTCCTTATCCCCTCGATACATTCCGGACCAACTATAGCCTCTGTGGATGCCTTGCATCTGCCGCCTATGATCATTGTGGGAAGGTTCTTCTCAAGGAGCATCTTGGCATGCACAATGCCGTTTGTGATGTACTTGGCCCTGGTGTTATCAATGTACTTGATCATCTCAAGGGTAGTGGTCCCGGAATCAATGTAGACAAAGTCGTCATCATTGATAAGTGATGCGGCGTACTTGCTGATGAGGTCCTTTTCCTCGACATTGAGAGTCTTCTTGGCAGAGACTGTTGGCTCTGAAGTGTTTACGTCAGAGGCAGTAAAAGAAGTAGCACCTCCGAACACCTTGAGTATCTTGTGTTCGTCGTGAAGTACTGACAGATCTCGCCTTATCGTAGCTGCGGAGGCGTCAAATTCCTCCATGAGTTCAGCGACTGTCACTGCATTCTTTTCGTTTATGTACTGGACGATCAGATCACGTCTCTCCTGCGTAAGCATGCGCATCCCTCCTCCTGTTTCGATCTGATAACATCACTTTACCACCGAATTAAATCAAAAACAATCAAAATAAATCACAAATAATCACATGAATTTTTATTAAATAATCACAAAGCGACAAAAACAATCTCAAATATATATTTTTAGCAAACTTTGCTTCAAGAATATATATTTCCTAAAAAAAGAATAAAGCTTTTCTAATAACCGTAAATCACGCTTTACAAAGGCTGTAAAAATACACTAAAATATTTATATGGGTTCTTATAATCTGACGATGGAGGTGACTGATTTGGAAGAGTTTGCTCTTACTAATGAACAGATAGATATACTTGGAGAAATTGCCAATATCAGCATGGGCAATTCAGCTACAACACTAAGCATGATGGTTAATAAAAAGGTTGATATCACAACGCCCAACGTCAAAGTAATAAAGAGAAGTGAGGCGCTTGATGATTATGAGAAAACCTGTATTTTTGTTCAGATACATTATGTAAAAGGCCTTCAGGGGAACAATGTACTTGTTCTCAAGGAACATGATGTGAAAGTAATGACTGATCTGATGATGGGTGGTGACGGAACCAATACTTCAGGGGAGATCACAGACCTCCATCTCTCTGCTGCTTCGGAAGCCATGAACCAGATGATGGGAACCAGCGCAACTTCGCTGTCATCTCTTCTTGGCATTGCTACAGATATCAGCACACCTATTGTTAATCAGATAGATGTTGAGAGCATCAAGGTCTTTGAGAAGATGTTTGACACTACACTGGATAAGTTTGTAAAAATTGCTTTCAGGATGACCATAGGTAACCTTATCGATTCAATTATGGTACAATTATATCCTGTCGACTTTGCAGTTGATATGTGCGACAAATTTATCAGTAAAGGAAAGTAATTCGTCAAATGAATAAGGCAGAAACATTAGAGATCAAAAAGCAGTTTACTCCGGATCGGTGTACTATTGACCACATCTGCGGATGCTATGTGGATCACGAGAAGAACAAGAGGCTTACCTTCAGGAAGGCCTTTGGCTCTTTACCTGATGAAGAGATGTACAAGTATCTGGATATATTCCAGCATACGCTGGCCGGGACCTTTGGCAAGAACCTTATAAGTCTTGAGTTTCCGACTGACCAGGAACAGCCTGGCGGCACTCAGGACTTTCTTTTAACTTTAAGAAATTCCAAACTGGAAGATGATGAGCTGGTGGATGAGTTCTATGACCGTATCATCGCCAATTATATCAATGGAGAGAACTACTACATCATTCTTGTGCATGCAGTATATGATATCCCCGGTATAACCAGTGACGGAATTGAGATGGAGGATTCTTCGGACAATATCTACGACTACGTACTCTGCAGTATCTGTCCTGTGAAGCTCTCCAAGGCCGGACTTGGCTACAATGAGAAGAACAATGATATTGAGTGCAGGTTCAGGGACTGGGTAGTAGAAGGTCCTGTGAAGGGATTTCTTTTCCCTGCATTCATTGACAGAAATACGGATATTCACAACATGCTCTACTTCACCAAAAAGCCCGATGATCTGCAGCCTGAATTTATTGAGGCAATGTTTGGAGGCAGGGCACCTTTCTCAGCTCCTGAGCAAAAGGACATCTTTGATGCTCTGGTGCAGAATACGATAGGTGAAGAAGCTGATTATGACATCATGAAGAATATCCATGACAATCTCAATGAGATGATAGAAAATCATGAGAATGACCCGGAGCCTCTTGAACTGTCGAAAAATGATGTCAAGGCTTTGCTCTCAAGCAGCGGCGTTTCCGACGAGAGACTGGACTATTTTGAAGAGAACTACAAGAGCTGTGCAGGAGATGAGGACTATCCGCTCCTTGCAAGCAATATTGCTCACACCAAAAAATTCGATATCGAGACACCGGATGTGGTGATCAAAGTTAATCCCGACAGGACTGACCTTGTTGAGACGAGGATTGTTGACGGAAGGCAGTGCCTTGTCATAGCTGTGGATGATCACATTGAGGTGAACGGTATCAACGTCAGGACTTTCATGAATAAGTGATATGCTGGATGGGCTGAAACAGTACTATAAGAGAACTAAATCTGAATCCGCTGAGATACGGTCATACTTTGATAAGTGTGCTTACGATATCGACATGGCAAACATGTATATTCTTAGAAAGGTGTGCATGTATGCAGCTATCGTTTTGGTTTGCATGCTTATCTTTCTTTTAGTCCTTACATCCAGCTTGATGGTGACTTCGGGTCACTATCTGCTGACGGGGGTTATTGCGTTTTATTTCTGTGTGAACCTGTATTGCCGAAGGCGCAACTACATTTCAAAGTTCTGGGTAAGCGTTACCTGTCTGGCTTTTTATTTCTGGCTGTCTGTTTCCTTCATTCTGATGGAGATCTTCGGAAGGGGAGAATTTCACACACACTGGCTTATAACAGTGATAATGGCATTCCCAATACTGTTTATAGACAGATTTTTCAAATATCAGCTTGAGGAGTTAGCCATACTTATTGTTTACGTCTGCATGAAGTATGCATTTCATGATACTGCTAATATTGTGGCGGATTTTTATAAGGTGTTTACAGCCTGTATACTTTCACTTGTTGTTTCCAGAATGCTGTTGGTACTAAGGAGCAAACAGGGACTTTCGATGGTTGAACTTCGAAGGTACAGCTCCCTTGATAAACTGACCAGGGTCTACAATAAGTCTGCGCTTCTTCAGGAAATAGATACCAGTCTTTTTACCAGGCAGCAGGGTATACCCTGCTCCATGAGCATCATTGATATGGACAATTTCAAACAGGTCAATGACAACCTTGGACACAGCGGTGGCGATATGGTTCTTGAGCATATCGGAGATCTTCTGCTTAAGAACTTCAGGGCGACTGATATCATTGGCAGATTTGGCGGTGATGAGTTTGTTGTCTTTATTCCGAATATTCAGGATCCGGGACTTATTGAACTGAGGTGCAGAAGCCTGCAGATGCAGCTCACTGATTATCAGATCGGAAACAGTGATCCTTTTTCGCTCAGTATAGGCACGATCATAGATTATGGCAGTCATAGCCGGGATGAGCTCTTTACATTGGCAGACGATGCTCTGTACAAGTCCAAAATGATGGGAAAGAACTGCTGCACCTCCTGGACTACTCATGATGAAGAAGACCTTCAGAAGGCATTTATGATCATGATAGCCCGGTCAAAAGAGGATGTCAGAAAACAGATAAGAAAGATTGAGGACAGATTCGATATTCTGTGTACTGAGACAGATGATGAGGCTATTCAGTATATAAGCCAGTACAGAGACAAGATAAGTCTTGTGGTGGCAGAACTTGACACCGGCAGTAACACCGGCACCTTTGCTCCCAGATACATCAAGACAAGGGAGAGGTTCAAGGATATACCGGTCCTGATTATTGTGGAAAAACCCGAGGAAAAAGAAAGTGCTTACAAATTGGGCGCAAATGCGGTATTATGTAAAAATGAGTCGCCGCAGGAATTTAAGGGGATAATGTCAGAGCTTGCAAAGGTCTGACGGGAGAGAATATATGTTAAAAACGTTAATGTCACAGGTTAAGGAATTTAAGCTGCCAAGCATACTCACCCCGGTGTGTATGCTTGGAGAGGTAATATGCGAGATGATCATCCCGGTACTGATGGCCAGGATTGTTGATCTGGGTATATATGGCAATGATATGGGATATATCTTCAGGACCGGCGCAATGATGCTGGTCATTGCTATTTTCGGGCTTGTTTCCGGTATAGGCGGAGCCTATTTTGGATCAAAGGCATCCACCGGTCTTGCAAGGAATCTGAGAAAAGCGATGTTTGACAATATCCAGACTTTTTCTTTTTCAAATATAGACAAGTTCTCGACATCCGGTCTCGTGACCAGGCTCACGACTGATGTCACCAATATTCAGAACGCATATATGATGACGCTCAGGATGGCAATGAGAGCACCCTCATCCATGATAGTTGCCATGGTGATGAGCTTTATCATAAGTCCTAGGCTTGCCAGCATATACTTTGTTGCAGTTCTTTTCCTTGGAATCATCATTTTCTTTGTAATGGGAAGGGCGTCAAGATATTTTAAGGAAGTCTTTGAAAAATATGATGCCCTCAACGAAAGTGTTCAGGAAAACGTATCTGCCATAAGAGTTGTTAAGGCCTATGTCAGGGAAGACTATGAGAACAACAAGTTCAAAAAGGCGGCTCTTAACATCTACAACATGTTTGTGAAGGCTGAGATGAACGTGGTCTACATGATGCCTATAATGACAGGAACGGTATATGCCTGCATACTGCTGATAAGCTGGTTCGGCGCACACATGATAGTAGGAAGCGAACTTACAACCGGTAATCTGATGAGTCTTCTGACCTATTGCATGAATATTCTCATGAGTCTGATGTTCCTTGCAGTAATCTTTGTCATGCTCACCATGGCGCAGGCAAGCGGCAAGCGTATCGCCGAGGTTCTCGAGGAGAAGGCTGATCTTACAAACTGCGATAATCCTGTTATGGAAGTTAAGGATGGAAGCATATCATTTGACCATGTGGATTTTGCATACAACAAAGAGTCAGATGAATCGGTGCTTAAGAACATAAATCTTGAGATAAGATCAGGTGAGACGATAGGCATAATCGGCGGAACAGGTTCTGCCAAGTCATCGCTTGTAAATCTCATAAGCAGACTCTACGACGTCACGAAGGGAGCTGTAAAGGTCGGCGGAGTCGATGTCAGAGACTACGACATGGAGACCTTAAGGGATCAGGTTTCTGTTGTTCTTCAGAAGAATGTTCTCTTTTCCGGAACCATTCTTGATAACCTCAGATGGGGCAACAAAAACGCAACAAAAGAGGAGTGCGAAAGGGCTTGCCGGATGGCCTGTGCCGATGAGTTTATCGAGAAAATGCCCGATAAGTACGATACTGTCATTGAACAGGGCGGAACCAATGTATCCGGCGGACAGAGGCAGAGGCTTTGTATCGCCAGAGCTCTTCTTAAAAAGCCCAAAATACTTATTCTTGACGATTCCACAAGTGCTGTTGATACCGCGACAGATGCCAGGATAAGGAAGGCATTTGCCGAGGAGATCCCGGGCACAACCAAGCTTATCATTGCCCAGAGAATCAGCTCTGTTCAAAGCTGCGACAGGATCATTGTTATGGACGATGGACAGGTCAACGGATTTGGAACACATGAGGAGCTTCTAAAAGACAACGCGATCTACATGGAAGTTTATGAATCACAGACAGGAGCCAGCGGGGATGCTGACTTTGATCGTCCTTAAGATATTTTCAGGAGGTGTACTATGGCTGAGACCAAGACGATAAAAGGGGGACCGGGCGGTGCCAGGCGCGGGATGCCAAGACCCAGGATTGAAAACCCGGGAAAACTCTTTAAGAGAATAATGGGTTATGTTTTTAAATATTATCCGGTACACATGATCACTGTATTGGTGTGCATACTGCTGACTGTATTTTCTAGTGTTCAGGGAACTCTTTTTACGAGGACTTTGATAGACTCGTATATACAGCCGATGCTGGACAGCGGCAGCACTGACTATACGCCTTTACTTGGGGCGATGGGAAGGGTGGCGGTGTTCTATGCGCTCGGTGTTTTTGCCGCGTTTCTGCAGCAGAGGGTTATGGTGTTCATAAACCAGGGAACGCTTCGAAGACTTCGTGAGGAACTCTTTGAGCATATGGAGAGCCTTCCGATCAAGTATTTTGATACACATGCGCACGGCGACATCATGTCGATCTACACCAATGATATAGATACTCTCAGACAGATGATCAGCCAGAGCATACCTCAGATGTTATCCAGTGCCATAACGATAGTCAGCGTTCTGGGATCGATGATTTTCCTGAGTATCCCACTGACAGCTGTGACACTTTTTATGGTAGCCATCATGCTGTTCTGTTCCGGCAAGGCCACAAAGTCCTCAGGTAAAAACTTTGTGGCTCAGCAGAAGAACCTCGGTGAGCTCAACGGATTTATCGAGGAGATGATGACCGGGCAGAAGGTTGTCAAGGTCTTTAATCATGAAGACGAGGCAATCGAGAAGTTTGATGAATTGAATGAGGCGCTGTATCAGAGCGCATTTAAGGCAAATGCTTATTCGGGTGCCCTCGGCCCGATCAATTCACAGCTTGGCAATACCAGCTATGTTCTCTGTGCCATGGTCGGTGCTGCAATAGCTCTCTCTGACAATATCGCTGCGGGATTTACTGTAGGTATGCTCGCAAGCTTTCTTACCTTTAACAAGAGCTTTTCGATGCCGATAAATCAGGTCAGCATGCAGTTTAATTCGATCATCATGGCTCTCGCCGGAGCAGACAGAATATTCAAGCTCCTCGATGAAAAACCTGAGACTGATGACGGCTATGTTATGCTCGTGAACAGCAAGGAGGTTGACGGCAAGATCGTAGAGGCAGACCATCACACAGGTCACTGGGCATGGAAGCATTATCATAAGGCAGATGACACAACTACCTATCAGCCAATGGAGGGCGATGTCACCTTCAACGGAGTTGATTTTGGATACACTGATGAGAAAATGGTGCTCCATGATATAGTGCTTCATGCAAAGCCGGGACAGAAGATTGCTTTTGTCGGATCTACCGGCGCCGGAAAGACTACCATCACCAATCTGATAAACAGGTTCTATGACATACAGGACGGCAAGATCAGGTATGACAATATAAACATCAATAAGATCAAGAAGAAAGATCTTAGACGCTCTCTTGGAATAGTTCTTCAGGATACACATCTTTTCACCGGCACGGTTCGTGATAATATCAGATACGGCAAGCTTGACGCATCCGATGACGAGGTCATTGCAGCAGCCAAACTCGCCAATGCCCACAGCTTTATAAAGAGACTTCCTGAAGGCTATGACACCATGCTCACAGGCGATGGCGCCAATCTTTCACAGGGGCAGAGACAGCTCCTTGCAATTGCGAGGGCAGCTATCGCGGATCCGCCCGTGCTCATCCTTGACGAGGCGACGAGTTCCATAGATACCAGAACAGAGAAGATAGTACAGGACGGAATGGACAGGCTCATGAAGGGCAGAACGACCTTCGTTATCGCTCACAGATTATCCACTGTAAGGAACAGTGACTGCATCATAGTACTCGAGCAGGGAAGGATAATAGAGCAGGGCACTCACGATGAACTTATTGCCAAAAAGCAGAAGTACTACCAGCTCTACACCGGTATGAAGGCTGAGACGGCGTAAAGAAAGGGGCACAGGATGGCCCATTTATCTGATTATGTTCTCTGGAGAGGAGATCTGAGCTTTAGAGAGCGGGAATTTCGAACAGAAGATAACCTTGTCTTTTCTGAACTGGTTTATATTGATTATAAGCCTGTTCTGGGAGACGGGGTTTCTTTGTCTTTAAGGGAGGCTGTCGGACAGCTTGATGCCAAGGGACTTCTTAAGAATACCAGGGCGGTTTCGGGAAAAGAGGATGAGGATTTTGCAAGATACTGCGGGATGTCGAAGAGATTTGGAAATGTGATCCTTTCGGATTTTGAGGATATCTATGACAGCTCTGACAGACAGTTTGCAGCGCTGACCTATACACTTGATGACGGGACTACAGTTATCGGCTTCAGGGGGACGGATGCCACGATCACGGGATGGAAAGAGGACTTCATGATAAGCTACACGAATGTGCCCTCTCAGGATCTGGCACTTGAATATGCCATGAAGCATACGAAAAGCGCAGGCGGAAGGGTGATAATCCTAGGACATTCCAAGGGGGCACATCTTTCTCTTTACAGCGCTGCACATCTTGACAGAGAATTTCAGGACAAGGTCGACAGAGTGTATCTCAACGATGGTCCGGGCTTTTGCGAGGATGTTCTTAACAGCTCTCTTATTGAAAAGATATCGGATAAGCTTGTGAGGATCACGCCTGAGTATTCTATCATAGGAAGGATCTTTGAGCCTGAGACAGGGGAGAGTATTATTGTCAGGAGCTCGGGGATGGCTCTCATGCAGCACAGCATTCAGAGCTGGATCATGGATGGAGACGGACTTAGCACTGTTAAAGACCACTCACCGGAGAGCCACCTGATCACGGATCTTATTCACAGATTTGTTGAGGGGATGGACCTCGACGCAAGAGAGAACTTTATCGGGACACTTTTTGGCTCAATGTCAGCGACAGGCGCCAGGACGATAAAGGAGTTTACACAGCAGGGACCTGCAGTTTTTGAGGAGTTGCTCATCAAAATGGCAGGCAATGATGCCCTTAACCTCAAGGAAAAGTCCAGAAATATAAAGAGACAGGATGATGACAGCAAGGGGCTGTTTGTAAGACTCTGGGGACTGATAAACAGGAAACAGCTTATCAGGATAGTACTTTCAATTATACTTAGTGTACTCTGTTTTACATTTCCTGACTTTGCTATGGAGTCGGTGGTCTTTCTCATACTTGTGATCGTATGTATTTATGAGGTGGTACTTACCTTCAGACATCTCAAGGAGTCTGGGTGGAACTTTACAAAAGAGAGGGCTAGGGTATTGCTCTGTATAGTCCTCATCGTTCTCACCTCTGCCGTGATAGTGAAAAAGGACGCGCTGTTCGTGGTATCGAGCATGATTGTAGGGTGTGTTCTCCTTGCACTTGCCTATCAGAACGTCATAAATTTCAGAATATACAACAACAAGTTTTTTGAACGGTTCAGATATACTTTCGAGGGAATAGTATGCCTGCTGCTTGGTGTGTATATCCTGAATGTACCGGAAGTGGCAAACAGCTGGTACATGTTATCCTGCGGGTTCCTTCTTATGATCGATGCAATCTTTGAGACTCTTAAGATGATAAGGGACAGAAAAAGAAAGACCTGAAAAAGAAAACAGGGAGTGGACATAATTCCACTCCCTGTCATAATCTTAGTAAATAATGAATATTTAGCCAATGGCTTTCTTAACCGCCTCAAGAACACGATCAGCCTGGAATGGCTTAACGATAAAGTCCTTGGCGCCGGCCTGAATGGATTCAATAACCATTGCCTGCTGACCCATGGCAGAGCACATGATACAAACTGCATTAGGATCTGCAGCCTTGATTCCCTTCAAGGCTCCGATACCATCAAGCTCAGGCATAGTGATATCAAGAGTAACAAGGTCGGGCTTCAACTCATTATACTTCTCGATAGCGACTTTACCGTTCTCTGCTTCACCGGCAATCTCATATCCATTCTTTGAAAGGATATCTTTGAGCATCATGCGCATAAAAGCGGCGTCATCAGTAATGAGTATTCTTTTTCCCATATTGAACCTCCAAAAGTATTATTTTGAGAAACTAAAAAACAAGTTCTTTTTTTGAATTTGTATTTGGTACATAATCTATTGTACCACATCATTTGGTTTGTGTGCGCTAAAACGTGATGCAAAAAATTAAAATTTGATAAAGTATTGTATAAATTGTCTTAAAATTTAATTCATTATTTCATGACCGGAAGAGTGTTGTTATACTCAAAGTCACTGATATTGACAATTTGCCACTGAATAATTTTCAAACTATTGTCTGAAATTTCTGAATTTTCTGCACTATTTATTTTAATCGCAATATCGAGCGTTTGATTATCATTTATTGGTATACTTTCTTTCATTATACCATCACTCATTCCTGTTTCATAGCCTGAATTTACAGCTGCAACAAATGCATTTCCGCGGTGACAGGCATTCTGGTAATCCCTCTGTCTCTCGATCAGTTTGGATGTGAGATTATAGTCTGCTTTGGAACTGGTCATGGTAAGGGTGGCAAAGGAAACAAGACTCAGAACCGTAAATATTAGAAGAATTGACGCGCTTCCAACATGGGAACCGCTGAAACTGTTCCTGCTCAATTCAGCTTACCCCCTTTCCGATATAAATGTCTACGTCTGTCTTAAACAGTACCAGAGAATCATCAGCGGGTATGTCCATCAGGACATCCTTACCGCCTCTTATATCCATAACAGCAATGCTTCCGACCAGTGCATCTCCCTCAAGGGCAGTCTGATAATCGGTTACATCGGCATATACATTGGACGCAAGGTCTTTTTTGACTTTGAGTACTACTTCATAGGATGCCTGCGAGAGAGCTTTATCCACTTCCTCCCAGTTCTCATTGAAAAAGAGTATCAGTGTATCCTCTGAGAAGTAGGAATCCGGGTACAGATCCGCGATCTCAGTAAGATTGCCCTCTTTGGCAGTGAAACTCTCAGACAGATTCTGGGACCAGATCACAGCGTTGCTCAGGTTCTCGGTGCGCTCCGCCATAAGATGGGCATTTGTAAAGAGCCTTACGCAGACAGCTGCAGAAAGGGAGAAAAAGAGTATTGCCACTATTAGTTCCATAAGGAACAGACTTAATTTGGATCTGTTATTACTTCCCATCAGCCCTGTTCTTTGCTCCTTTTAGCGATGTATAAAAAGTCTTTGGTTCCGTCTTTTAATACAATGGTGACGTTCATCAGGTTATCGGAAACCTGTTCAATATCAAAGGAAGAGATCTCAAGGATCTTCTGACCAGACTGCGGGTAGAACGATGTCAGATCATCCCTTGCAAAAAGCTCCATGAGATATCCGTCGTAGTCATAGATGTATGTGTTATACAAAGAACCGCTTACTTCGGATGTCAGTACAAGTGCGTTTTCGCCAAAAATCTCTTTTACATAAACCTGTCCGTTGTTATCAGCCTGGCGAACCTTCTCTGTGACATAGGAAGATGAGACTCTGTGAGAGTTGTTGGAGCTCATTCCGCTTACATTTTTCTTGTAGATAGTTGCTCCGATCGCAATGACGGACAGTGCAGAGAGAACAAAGAGCAGCATGAGGCAGATTACAAAGACGCTGTCTATTATATGTTTTGTTTTGAAATTAGAGTTATCCATAAACTACCTCAGAATCACGGTGTAATCCGGATAAAGGTTTCCTGCTATTGGTTGATAATCCACGAAAAAAACGTTCTTGTCATAGGTAAGACCGTAGTGCTGTTCAAGGTATTCAAGATCCGGAGGATACATGCCTTCAATGGAGTAGCACTGAACAATATCCCTTGAGATGGCATTCTCGAGAGATTCCTGCTGCTTCTCAATGGAGCTGCGGCCGGAGTACTCGACTGCCATGACGAAGAGAAACACGATCGAGGCGAATATTAATATTGAGATTATAGGGTAGATGTCGAATCTTTTTCCCATTTTTTACCTCTTTAACCTATTGTTGACATGATTCCCATCAGCGGAAGGATAACCGACAAAAGGATCATTCCTACGATTATTGAAAGTATGATGACGAGTGTGGGCTCAAGTATTGATATGAGCGAGTAGATGCGCTTTTCGGTACTCTTTTCAATTCTCTCTGAGACCTGCTTCATGGCCTGATCCATGGATCCTGACTTGAAACCGACTGATATCATCTGAGAGTAGAAGGAGTTAAAGAGATTTGATTTCTCCAGAGCCTCAGGAAAAGAGTCGCCGTCGAGAAGAAGATTTTTGCAGTTCTCAATCTTGTCCTTCATATCGTCGTTTGAAGCAAGCTTTTTAACAAGGGTCAGACCTTCATAGGTGTCCATTCCGCTTGACAGAGTCAGTACCATTCCGCTGGCAAAGCGCTCGGTATCTATATCCTGCATCAGTCTCCTAGTGGGACCGAAGGAGCGAAGGAGCGTCTTAAATCTCGCCTTTCCTATTCCTGTTCCTGAGAAGTACAAAAACAGAAGGGCAATGATGAAGAGAATGACAACAAATACTATGGAATATCTGCTCATCAGGCTTCCCATATCGAGCAGGGACTGGGCAAAGCCGCTCATGCTTGTGCCGAGCTGTTCAAACACCTGCTGGAAAATGGGCAGGACTTTTATGATCAGTATGAGCACCACTATCATCATCATAAAGACCATGATAAGAGGGTAGCTGACTGCACTCTTTATATTGGATTCTATGTTCTCCTCACGGTCGTAGTAGTCAGCGAGGGATTCCATTACGGTGTCTATATTGCCGGATTCCTCACCGATTATGACCATGTGTATCACATAGTCCGGGAAAACTTCGCTCATCTCAAGGGCTACGTGGAATTTCTCGCCGCTGTGGAGAACCTGGGCAATGGATGAGTAGATCTTTTGAGCCGAGGCGTCCTTGGTGTCTGCCGCGAGAATGTCTATTCCGTCCGCGGGCGCGATGCCTGCTCTAAGGAGCAGAGCCATCTGTCTGCAGAAATTTGAAATATCGCTGCTGCTTAATTTTCCGAAATTGGGTTTGCTGCTCATGGTGCCTCCCTGAAATATCGTGATTAGTATATATATTTGACTCTGTAATTGTCGCCGTCGCCTATGAATTCCTTGAGCGTATCGTCAGAGTTGTTGGATGCAAAAGTCGGATCCATAAGTGACCACTCAGTGCCGTCAAACTCGATCATGCCGTTTACCCAGCCGACGTCCTCGATATATGTGGACAGCCATGCGTGGTAGGCAGTTCCCGCATATCCGATCTCCATCCTTGTAGGAATCCTCTGGCTTCGAAGCATCGAGGTCATGAGTGCCGAGTAATCAAGGCATATACCTTTTTTGGTCTCAAGGATCTCATCTATATCGGGAACGTAACCTGATGCCACAGTCTCTGCTTCCTCGTGGTCATATACAATATTGGAAATGATATAGTTATAAACTTCAGATACGACTTCAAGGTCGTTGTTACATACAAATGCAATCTCTTCCCCCTTTTTGATCGCCTCATCTGAAGAGGTGAAATTGCAGTTCTGATTGGGATACAGGAAAGGCGAGAACTCATTTTCTATATTGACCGTGATCAGCTGTGAAAAAGCCTGAGAGTACTGGGTGCCTTCTATGTTTTCAAAGACATTTACCATGTAGTCGCCGTTTCCAGACTGAAGAGGGAACACCTCGTCCTTTTGCTCTGTGGTCGATAGATTGTAGGTATATGTGAGCGAATTGGGACCGGTGATCTGGAGTTTTACTTTGGGACTTGATCCGGTGTATCTTACTACGACATATCCCTCTGAGATATTGGAGGCATCTACATGAGCATACGCATTCTCATAAACGACTTCACCGGGAGCCTCAGGGACAAGACAAACAGGGGTATTATCGCGGCTTCCCTTGACACGCTCCTTGGGAGGCTCCTCCTGCGCGGGCGCGCCTGCCTTAGTCTGATTACCCGAGCCCTGGGTTGCAGATAAGGATCCATCACCGCCACTGCACGCAGTAAGAGAAAGGGCGACGATTCCCGTTGCCATTATTATTGAAATTCCATATTTGGTTTTGCTTAAGAAATGATTTTTAGTGTGCATACTTATGAAAGTGTCTGTGGCATTTCGCGTATCTTGCGGTAGCCCAGTGATATTACATTTGAAATACTGTCTTTGTGCTCCTCGGAGTTTAAAACCTTGGAGTAGGATACTTCCATGGGTGATCCGAGATTCATCTCGTTGTAACCCTGAATTCTCTTTGTGAGTTCTGAAAGAAACAGTTCGACTGCGGTTGAATCGCAGTCTTCCATAAGAAGAATGAATTCATTCCCGCTGTTGCGGCCTGCGTAGCCGTAGTTTTCGCTCACGTCCTCGAGGATGGAACTGAACTCGGTTATGAGCCAGTTGCCATTGTCGTGTCCTATGTCCTGGTTGACATTTCCGAGGTTTGCTATCTGCATGAGCACGAATCCCGCTTTTTCAAGGCGCTCCGGAGAATTGAAGCTGCTGATCAGAAGATCACAGCTGTATCTGTTGGGAAGACCAGTAAGGTGATCAATAAAGGCCATCTTGTTCAGTCTTCTTCCTATGGAGGCCGTGCGGGTGAGTATGAAAAAATCAATTAAAATGGAGATCACGAACAACAGGATACAGGCAGCTGCAACTATCATGAAAGCAAGGGGACGGCCACCGGATGCTTCGCCAAAGTACGCCCTGTCTTTAAGGAAAAGAATTGTCAGTATTACTGTAAGTATTACAAGACAGACAAGAGAAATGATCTTATAGATATAGATTGAATTGTATATGTTGACTCTTTTGCTCCTGTCATAGAATTCAGGTTTCATTGAGATCCTCCAGGTCATGAAGAATTTTAAAGCGAGTATTGCCTGAATGATAACTATGTATTTCATGTCGTGCGTA
>JAEEGL017371415.1_pt1 | contig 56421 bp, 49 predicted proteins | sample 9134231 | NCBI WGS metagenome assembly JAEEGL01 (sample SAMN16246548, study PRJNA631951) | gut metagenome | biome: gut microbiome; feature: rumen; material: fiber-attached | host: Bos | place: Iran: Karaj | collected 2018-10
ACAATTTCTCTTGACATAAGAATATGAGCATGTATTATTGAGTTATGAATTGCGGGGGTAATTCAGTGGTAGAATGCCTCCTTGCCAAGGAGGATGTCGCGAGTTCGAGCCTCGTCTCCCGCTAATAAAAAAGAGTCCATTAAGGACTCTTTTTTATTAGCTTTGTAGCAAAGGCGACGAACGAGCGACAGAGCGAGTTGCGTGAGCGAGCGGAGGCTGGAGCAGTTTTGTTTGGAAGAAACTTTGTTTCTGGAAAACAAAATGCGGAATTGCCGTTCAACGCGAGCGAACAAGACACGAGCCTCGTCTCCCGCTCCATTTAAAGAAAGACCGTTAAGGTCTTTTTTTTATTGGGAGACTCGGCAAGCCTCTTTCCTCCATTGGCTAATGATTCAACTATTAACGTCAAGTAATATTCCACGAAAAACAGTACATTTAGTACTGTTTTTCTGTTCGCCAACGGAGTCCTTCGCTCCATAAAGAGCCGATAGGTATAAAACCTATTGGCTCTTTATAGTTATGGGAAACCAACATACTACATTAAATCCAGATTATATGTATCATTTGCCTTAGTCCAAATAGTCCGATTTGGGCAAAATTCATTGATTATTCGTAAAAATTTTGATAAAATTGATTTTATGGAAAATTTAATACAAATTCAAAATTTAATATATGAAATCAGAGGACAAAAGGTTATGCTTGATAGTGATTTGGCAACTTTATATCAAGTACAGACTAAAGTTTTAAATCAAGCAGTCAAAAGAAATCTGAAAAGATTTCCTTCTGATTTTATGTTTCAACTTACAAAAGAAGAATTTCTCAACTTGAAGTCACAATTTGTGACATCAAGTTGGGGAGGTGTTCGTAAAATGCCTTATGTATTTACAGAACAAGGTGTTGCAATGCTTTCAGGATTATTAAATTCTGATATTGCAATTGCCGTGAATATCAAAATTATGAGAGCATTTGTTCAAATCAGAAAATTATCTGTTGAGCACAAAAATTTGCAAGAGCAAATTCAAGAACTTAAACAATATTTTCTTCAATATGCTAAAGATAATAATGCTGAAATAGACAGAATAAATGAAGCAATAAATTTGCTAATGGACAGAACAAAACCAAGAAAAATAGGATTTGGGGTAGATGAAAAATAAATTATTTATATATTTATTTTGTCTTATATTAATTTTAATTTATATATTTTTACATCCATCTAAAGAAGTAATGACTTGTAATGCAGACTTAAAATGTACTATAACTCATACCTATATAGGCATTGATATTAAAACAAGGATAAGTCTTGATAAAAATAGCCAAATTATTCCTAAAGATAATGTAAGGAGCTGTTCAAGAAGATATAGTTCTGAACCCAGAACTTGTTCACATGTAATTCACTTACAAGTCTCAAATCAAAAAGGTAAATTAATAAAACCTTTTATTAGTTATTATATAAACTATCAGTCAACATTTGAAGATAAATCTTTAGATATAATGCAGTATGAAATTAATCAATTTTATAAATATCTAAACAATCCAAATAATAAATTTAGCATTGAAACAACTTCTGGAAATTATTTATTGTTATATATTGTTATTGGAACTGTTTTTGCATTTGTAATGTATTATGTTTTTAATTTTATAGAAAATATATTTAAACAGATTATTAAGTTTTTCTTAAAAAAATAATGCTCGCCCCCTGTTCTCTTATCTCAAATCAACTGTTCTTTTACTTTATACAAAATTTAAAATATCCAATTGATTCTTACAATTCAAAATAAATTCCTGATTCAATAATTGTTTTAATGCATAAACAATATTAAGCAGTTCTAACTTTGGTAAGTTTGCTGCTCCATTTAAAATTAAACGATAACAAGCATTTGAGAGCTTGTTATTTTTTTATATTAATGCCCAATTTAAAAGACAGGATAAGAGAATTATTTTGGCTTTTATTATGTTTATTAAATGTTAGCAAGTTTGAAAAATATATTATTCACTATGCCAACTAAGATTATATTCTTTAGCTACTACTTGTATTTCCGTCTCTGTAGAATCTGGTATTTTAAATTGGCATAACAACTCATTTGCATAATCATATAAAAAACCTTCGTCATCCACCCCGTTTCTGGAATAATTATCTTTTGACAGAGTAATTCTATAGATATCTCCGCCATTAGTAACGATTTTTATATGAAATAAATACATAAACAAAAAACCATGTATTGCACCATAGAAATTATGACGCAAAATACCAGAATTTCTTCCACAACTAATAATTACTTTTGTTATATTACATACAGGTAATACTTGTTTATTTTTTGATGTTTTTAAAATAAGCTGTGATTCTTTATAATCAACAATAATACTTTTACAATTATCTCTATTTATGCTAATTATAAGCTTGATTAAATAATATGTGCTATTACATACCTTAATAAACAGTATTATCACACCAATCCACGCAGGAAGCATAAGACAAGATAAAAGTGCAAAATGCACATAAATAAGATAGGATAATTTACCAAATATATTAAAGATTCCTAAACATACAAAAATAATGATAAATTGTATAAATGTAGCACCATATAGTGAAATGTTATCATCAAATTTATATTCTTGGCTCATACTGCTCATATTATCTTCCTTTATTCAAGACATTCGCCATTTTCGTATTTTTAATTTTTAAATTATATTTATAATTACTCAAGCTTCCTAGAATTGTTAATTTTTCGTTTAATTAATACGATTATTATAACAATTTATGATAAAAAGTACAGTTTACAAAAGATTGACAAGCAATATTATTTATTTTGAGATTTTAAATGAATTTTTGTTACTGTAAATTTTTTAATTGTAATATTATTTATGTTTAGTATAATAGAATAACAAGCCAAAAATCTTTGGTATAATCAATGTATAAGCGGATAATTTTATGAAAATCAATGCAACTGACAAAACAACATTTGGTACATATTTAGGATTAAATCTTCAGGAAAAAGTTCTTTTGGCAAAACAAAGAAATTTGTTTTCAAAAGAACATCTTGCAAATCTTGAAAAAATAGAAAATGACGGACTTTTTGCTTCTTTAGATATTACCAAAACTTACACGATACACAGACGAAAAAACGGAAAAAGCATAATTATCCCAACAAGACATTTAACATTGGAAAATCAGGCAAGCAGAGTTAAAATTGATAGTTTAAACAATGTTTATGTTCCTACATCTGATAATAATAATGTTTATTTTTATATACATAAATTAATTAAAATATTTAGTAATGAATACAATTTAGCCGAAAAAATAAAACAGGCTTTTGAAACTTTAGGTTAAATTATTGGAACAATAATACAATCGGTGCATTAAAACATTTGTATTGCATATCCCGAGCTGATTAAATTATTTCTAATGCACTTGTTTTATCAAGCAATATAACCTTGTCGCCAAAATATTCTTTAAATTTTTCGTTTGCCAATGTATGAATCGGTATTATTTTATCCGGTTTTATATCATCTACAAGTTTAACTAAGTCTGACTTGGCAATATGTCCTGATGTATGAACATGTTTTAATTGTTTGATATATTTGTGCCAACGGTAATTTTTATCTTCCAGATAACCTTCCCAATAAGAATAAACAAGATTTATTTTGTCAATATCTATCCGCTTTGTTATAGATTCAGCAATTTTAAAATTATCTTTTACAACATATTTTTCAGGTTCAGCCATAATATCGTCAAAAGCTATTTTATTATGCTCGAACTTTTTATTTTTTACATCCTCAAAAATCTTTTCACTTTGAGTATTCGGAACACAATAAACTTTTATATTTTCGCTCTTGTAATTTGGCAGGTTTGAACCTCTGAAACTTTCCAAAATATATGCGGTATAAGGATCAATAACAAAAGTTTTGTTAGCCCGTCTGCAAGCATTGTAAACCGACATAATTCTATCGGTATTAAGAGGCGAACAACAGACAAGGCTCATTTTGTCCTGTGAGAAAATTTTCGTCATTTCGTTTTCTATATCCTGTTCTGTTTTTGCTAGAGGAGTTTGCGTTTCATCAGTGTGAGTTTCTTCTCTGCTTAATGTCGTACCCTCTAAAATCATATAATCAGGAGCAATATTTAATTCCCGGAATAATTCATTTTCTGTCATACTTCTGCCATGAGTCCGCAAATCACCGCTGTATAAAATACTCTTTTTACTTTTTATATCTGTAATTCTAAATGCACATGCTCCGGCTACGGAATGATTAACCTCAAAAGCATCTACCAAAAAATCAGAAGTTTTAATTGTTTCTTTGATTTCTGTCAGATTAAGATTATCAAAAAGATTGTCATATAAAAGTTTTGAACCTTTTTCTATGAGCAACTTTGTTTCTTTTGTTGTATAAATCGGTATGGATTTATCAACATATCTTAATAGCCCAAAGTGGTCAGGATGTGCATGCGATATAAAAATCAAAGTTTCTTTTTCCTGTTTATTCTTGTATAAATCAGGAATATCGGGCAAATACTTCTTTACCCTTTCATCATTTAATTTTAGATTTGTTGCGTTTCCGCTTGCTCCTCGCATTAAACGGGACTGCGGATTTTGCTTCAAAGAGCATTCGTTCTTTTCGCAAAAGTCCTTCGCCCTCTGCTCCGGTGCGCCTTCAAGTTCCGTCAAAGGAATCCCAAAATCAAGTATAATTCTTGAATTCCCGCCTTCTAATAAAACAATATTACCGCCAATTTGTCCTGCACCTTGTAAGATTTTTAATTTTGTATTCATAATATCACCTCATTTTGGTTTGCTGATATTATGAGTATTGCAGATAATTACGACAAAATCGGACGAGCTAATAATAAATATGTGAGATGTGTGGCTTTGTTATATTTATATGGTTAGTGCTCACACCTCTGTACACTCTGCAAAATGTCATTTGACGCACTTTTTCATAAATATTTTTGTCTGTTATTTTGTTAAGGTATTTATTATCCGCTTCTTTGCATTTATTTTCTTTACCTTCAAAAATCTTTTCTATTGGGTAAGTTATACTGCTGTCACCAATAAGCAATACAGGCTTTCTCTCTATATCTATATCAGAAATTTCATTTAATTTGTTTAATAAATCATTCGCTTTTGTTTTTATAAGATTATGTTTGCTTTTAATTTTTATTAACTTCAAATAATATTTTTTTAATTCCTTTATGTTATTTTCATTTTGTAAGAAATTATAATAATCTTCAATCTGTTCGTCTATACGTTTTCCTTCGTTTTTGTCAGATTTTTTGGAAGGTTTTGTAAATAATCTTTCATCATCTTGTGTTTTAAGTTCTACAAAATACAACTTCGGTACATCCAAAAATTCATTTTTGTTTTTTAATTGTAAATAAACTAAATCTATTCTTATAGATTTATCATTATCTTTACAAGCAAATTCCGTATCAATAAAAATTCCTTGTTCTTCTGTACGGTTCAGTGCATAATTTCCCTGAATCCCTTTTTCAGAACTGTCCTGATAATATGCTTTTATTAAACCTTTCATAATTTCAACGGATTCTTCGTCTTGTAATAATTTTATTTCTTTAAAATGATTAGATAACATTTCCTGAGATTCTGAATTTATAGATAAACAACTATTATCTTCATCATTAAGTGTTATATAAGTTTCTTCACACAAGGGTATAAATTTTTTATTTGTTTCTATTGAAGATTTTGTAATGGCTAATAAACTGCCACCGTTACAGTATATATTAATTTGTCCGCTATTTCTTATATCTATATAAGTATCCTCATCTTGTTTTAATAAATGCCACCATAAATATTTATTTTCCGGATTATCATATTTAGATAACATTTCTTCAATTTCTTTGAATTTTTCAGCATTAAACTTAAATCCCATTTTCCTACTTCCCGCATAATTCTGCAAAATTTTATCTATCTTTTTGCATTATTTTACCAAGAATTTATGTAATAGTAAAACAAGGCTTTTAGATTTTTCTAAAAGCCTTGTTTGTTAATTGGTTGCGGGAAGTGGATTTGAACCACTGACCTTCGGGTTATGAGCCCGACGAGCTACCAGGCTGCTCCATCCCGCGATATTAAATTGTCATTTGCGTTCAACCCCTTGAGCAGCCTTCCAGGCTTACCTCTCCTCGGAAGATACTTAATCTTCCTCGTCGGCAGAGTATCCCGCGATATTAAATTATCATTTGCGTTCAACCCCTTGAGCAGCCTTCCAGGCTTACCTCTCCTCGGAAGATACTTAATCTTCCTCGTCGGCAGAGTATCCCGCGATAATATTCAATATAATTGTCGAAACTCTTTCGACATCTTTATTATTGAATGCTGAATATAAAAAATCAAGTATAACAAATTTTTGTTATTTATATATTTTATGCACACCTATCAAAAATAATATATACTACTGTTACAAAAGTTAATGGTCTGAAGTTAGACTATTGCATTTTTTGTATTGATATGGTAATTTTAATATCGGCAAAGTTTTATGGAGTATGTAGAAAAAATGATTTGTTTAGATGAATTAAAACAAGATTTAAAAACCACCAACAGTGAAACTGACAAAGTTAGTGATGAAAAGGTCAAAGAACTTGATGCAAAATACAGTTCATGGGGGGATACCGTTCATTACTCAAAAGATCCGAAAGTATTCAGAGGTTGCGAAGGCTCTTACATGTATGATGCAAAAGATATTCCTTATCTTGATTTGCAAATGATGTATTCTGCAGCTAATTTCGGATACAGAAATAAAAGAATAACAAATGCGGTTATTAATCAGATGAATATAATGCCGCAGTTAACTCCTAAGTTTCTGCAGCCATACAAATCACTTTTATCAGAAAAAATGGAAAAGATGATTGAAGCAAGATTCCATGAAAAGGGAAGAATGCATTTTAACGTTGGCGGTGCTCAGGCTAATGAAGACGCAATTAAAGTTGTTAGAAATTATACAAAGAGAAATGGCATGTTCGCATTTGAAGGCGGATACCATGGAAGAACAATTGCTGCAACATGTATAACTTCAAGTTTCCGTTACAGAGAAAAATACGGACACTTCGGTGACAGAGCTAACTTTGTTCCGTTCCCGTATTGTTTCAGATGCCCTTATGGCATGAAATGTGAATCTTGTAATCATTTCTGTGTAAAACAATTTGCAAGACAATTTGAAAGCGAATATAAAACAATTTATGATCCAAAAACAAAAGAATGTGAATACAAAGCATTTATCGGGGAACCTATCCTTGGTACAGGCGGCTATATCAATCCTCCGGAATGGTACTGGAAAGAAATGAAACAGGTTCTTGACGACCATGGAATTATGCTTGTTATAGACGAAGTTCAGATGGGTATGTTCAGAACAGGTAAACTCTGGGCAATTGAAAACTATGGCATTGTTCCTGATGTCATGACATTTGCTAAGTCAATTACAAACGGCATGAATCCGCTTGCAGGTTTCTGGGCTAAGGAAAAATATATCGCTCCTGATGTATTTACTCCGGGTTCTGCTCACTCAACATATTGTTCTAACCCAATCGGTGTAAGAGCTGCTTATGAAGTTATGAGTATTGTTGAAGAAGAAGAAACAAAACTTGAATCTGAAATCAAAAGAAAATCTGCATTATTTATGCGCGGCTTAAATTACTTAAAGAACAAATATCCTGAAGTAGGTGATGTAGGCGGTATCGGATTTGCTCTCAGAATCGAGTTAACTCAGAAAGACGGAATTACTCCGAACAGAGAACTTTGTGATGCTATGCAGGAAGAAGGCTTGAAAGGTGATTTGAGTTACCAGGGTAAGAAATGCGGTCTTGTTCTTAATAACGGCGGTTTCTTTAAGAATATTATTACTCTTGTTCCTCAGCTTTATATCACGGATGCTGAAATTGAAATGGCTATCGATTTGTTAGATCAACTGTTGGCAAGACTTACAAAATAAATAAGGTTAAACATAAAAAAGAACAGCTGAAAATTTTCAGCTGTTCTTTTTTTTTTATTATTATTTATAAATACATAAATTTAATATAAGCAGTACAAATTATCAATGATATGATTACGACAAAGAAACCGTATGCGAGGAAGTTTAAAAACTTTATCGGGTGTCCCTGTGCTGATGCGTTTTCTGAAACAATTACGTTTGCGGCAGCACCGATTATTGTAAGGTTTCCGCCTAAACAAGCACCCATTGATAAACTCCACCACAAAGGGAATGCATACTCCGGAGATTTTGCGTGTTCTATTACGCTTAACATTGGTGCCATGGTTGCAGTGTAAGGAATATTATCTATTACACCTGATATAATTCCTGATGCCCATAATATAAGCATTGAAGCAGCTTCTTTAGAACCGTTTGTAACATCAAGAATCCATTCTGCCATTAACTTGATACCGCCGGATGCCTCAACTCCGCCGATTATAATAAACAATCCGACAAAGAAGAAAATCGTATTCCACTCAACATCCTTGAGGATATCGGCAGGTTTTTCAAACAAGAGAAGCACACTTGCACCAAGCATAGCTGCAACACAGGTCTGAATATGAGTTATGTCGTGGGTTACAAATCCAGCGATAACCAATGTTAAAATTAACATTGAACGAAACATCAAACCTTTATCTGTAATTGTTTTGGAGTTATCTAAATTTGCTACCTCTTTCATTTTGTCTTCAGGAGCATGAAGCTGGTGTCTGAAAATTGTTGTCAAAACCATCAGTACAACAATCATAATAACTGCGACAGGAAACGTTAAGTTATATAAGAAATCCATAAAAGAAAAACCTGCAGCACTTCCGATAATTATATTCGGAGGATCGCCGATAAGAGTTGCCGTTCCTCCAATGTTTGATGAAAAAATTTCTGTCAGCAAAAACGGCAGTGGATTAATTTCCAGCTGTCTTGCAATCGCAAAAGTTATCGGAAGAACAAGAATTACGGTTGTAACATTATCCAAAAAAGCACTTGTTACTGCCGTAAACAGCCCTAATGCTATAAGAATCCGTACAGGATGTCCTTTCGTATGTCTTAAAAGTTCATTTGCTATCCAGGTAAACACACCGCTTCTTGTTGTAATGTTAACTATTATCATCATTGAAACGAGTAAAAATATTACATTAAAGTCAACAAAATTTATAAAATAATGCGGAACCAAAGTGCCGTCAGCCAATTTATCCTGACCGACAAGCCCCAGTAAAATAGTTATACCGGCTCCTAAAAGTGCAATTGTTACTTTTGGAATTTTTTCGGTAGCAATTAATATATATGCAAAAATAAGTATTCCTGCAGATATTATTACATTATGTGCCTGCACATAAGAATGTATCATCTCCATTTTCTCTCTCCTATAATTATGCTTATACAAGTTTAAGTTTATCATAAAATAGTCGTCTATGGTATAATCTTATCAAAGGAGATATTTTAATATGTTGAAGTCGGTTATTTTGGCAGCAGGCAAAGGTACGAGAATGAAATCCGAAACACCTAAAGTTCTGCATACAATTTTTGATAAAACACTTGTCGGGTACGTTATTGATGCTGTTAACGGAACAGGTATGGCTGATGAAAATTTTGTTATTGTAGGTCATCAGGCTGAAAGAGTAGAAGAATATATTAAAGAAAATTATAATAATGCAAAAACCGTTCTTCAATCACCGCAGCTCGGGACAGGACATGCAGTAAGTATGGTTCTTCCGCAGCTTAAAGATTTTGACGGCGAAGTTATTATATTGTGCGGCGACACTCCTTTAATCACATCTGAAACACTGAAAGAATTTGTTGAATACCATAAAGAAAATAAATCAGATTTAACGGTAATGAGTGCAATTTTTGATAACCCGACAAACTACGGAAGAATTATAAGAGGAACTGATGGTCGTGTTGAAGGTATTGTTGAAGAAAAAGATGCAACCCCCGCACAAAAAGAGGTAAAGGAAATCAATGCAGGAATATATTGTCTGGATTGGAAAAAAGTTAAACCTGCTTTTTCAGAACTTAAAACAAACAATGCTCAGGGCGAATACTACTTAACTGATATTATCAAATGGGGTAACGAAAACAGTTTGAGAGTAAACGCATATATTCTTAAAAACAATGAAGAAATATACGGGATAAATTCTAAAGCAAATCTTGCTGAAGCTACAAAGTTTTTAAACAGAAGAATTATTAATAAACATCTCACAAACGGAGTTACAATAATCGATCCCGATACAACCTGGATTAGCCCTGAAACTGAGATAGAACCTGATACCGTAATTTATCCCTCAACATATATAGAAGGTAAAAATATAATCGGTAAAAACTGCAAAATCGGTCCTTTTGCACACCTGAGAGGCGGAGTAACAATAGAAGATGATGTTAAAATCGGCAACTTTGTTGAAGTTAAAAAAGCATACATCAAATCACATACAAATGCCTGCCACTTAACTTATATTGGTGATGCTGAAATCGGTTCTAATGTAAATATTGGTGCAGGAACAATTACCGCAAACTACAATCCGCTTACAAAAGAAAAGAGCAAAACAATAATTGAAGACAATGTTAAGATTGGCTCAAACTCAGTTCTCGTTGCTCCTGTTAAGGTGGAAGAAGGCACAAATGTCGGGGCATTATCAGTCATAACTAAAGATTTACCGGCATGGGCTTTGGCTATAACAAGAGCACCTTTGAGAGTAATTGAAGGCTGGGTAAAAAAACAATTAGAAAAATAGAAACAATGTCTACATAAAAAGGAATTTCTTTATGCCTGATGAGAAAAAAATCGAAAATTGTGATTTTAATGAATTTGTTAAAACAATGGAAAATCTTGAAAATAAAAAATCGGAATCTATTGAAGATATTATTGAATCAGAAGAAGATGCAGGCATTGTATTTAAAGAATTATTGTTACATTATTGTAACCGGTTATTTGATTGTTTTGATCGATTATTTCATTGTTTTAAGTATATAAAACGATTACCGAAACAAAATTACCATATCCTAGGATACATAACATTTTTATATCTGGCATACGTTCTTTGCATCTCCTGGGAATATAGTGCTGATTATGTATATTATGAGATTTTACGCTGGCTGATGACATGTTTCTTCGGCTGGACTGCAATCAAGGTTTATAAAAGTACTCCGCAAAGTCCTTGGATTTTAGTATTTGCAGCAATAGCCGTTCTCTTTAACCCTGTAGCAAAAATCGGTTTAGAAGAAAGTATTTGGAAGTTTGTTGATATAGCAACTGTCGCTTTATACTTTATATATTTATTTACAAATCGTAAAAGAATGTCTTAATAAACGGAACAGACCGGTATTTGTTCATGTTTTGTATAAATAATTTTTATTTTGCCTAACATTTTTTTATATATATATTTTTGCCGGAGCAAGCTCCAGCCTACTTTTTTATATGAAACAATGAGTAATAAGTTTTGGTGAAGTATGTTTTGGTGTAAATTTTTAAAATATAGTTTTTGCCGGAGCAAGCTCCAGCCTACTTTTTTATATGAAACAATCAGTAACAAGTTTTGGTGAAGTAAGTTTTGGTGGAAATTTTTAAAATATTGTAGGGTGGAGCTTGCTCCACCGGTTGCTTTATTAAATACATCTGTCTCTTGTTCAGAATATTTAAGTTTGATAAAATATAAAAATGAGCAATTACAAACGTTACTATAATTTTGGTAAAATAGTGTTTATTACGATTGTTACTTATAATCGTCAACCAATTTTAACAGACAATATTGAACTTATAAGAAAAGCTTGGAAATCGGTAAAATATAAATTTAGAATCATCGCAGGTGTTGTATTAAAAGACCATATGCATATTTTAATTGAAGCTGAAGACAATTCTGAAATCCCAAAAATTATAAGCTTTTTTAAACAATATGTATCAAAAAATATACAATCACCTCCTATTCAAACAGATATTCAGCAAAGAAGACAAGAAAAAGGAGTATGGCAAAGAAGATATTATGACCATATTATAAGAAATGAACAGGATTTAAATAAGCATCTTGATTACATTCATTATAATCCGATGAAACATTATCAAATCTTACCAAAAGATTGGAAATATTCGTCTTTTCAAAAATTTGTTGAACAAAATTTGTATGATATTGATTGGTGCAATTTTGAAGATATAAATGAAATAAATAATATGGATTTAGAATAAATGTTTTTGCCAGAGCAAGCTCCAGTCGACTTTATACATTATTATAAATAAGTATAGTTGCGATGGCAGGGTAGAGCTCACCCTACCTTTATGATATAACATACTCATAATGGAATTTAACGGAACTAATATAAGATACAATAAATTCAGCGAGCATCTGAAACTCAAATTCGGAGCAAAGGTTTATAAGATTACCCTTGATGCGGGATTCTCCTGTCCAAATCGTGACGGAACAATCTCAAAAGACGGCTGTATTTTTTGTGATGACGGCGGGAGTTTTTCTCAGGCTCATTCTAACTGTCTGAGCATAGAAGAACAGGTTAATACAGGAGCGGAAACACTTAAAAATCGTTTCAAGGCACAAAAATTTATGTCATATTTTCAGGCTTTTTCCAATACATATAAACCGGTTGACGAACTTGAAAAAATTTACAAATCAGCTCTTTGCAGAGATGATATTGTAGGCATATCAATCGGAACAAGACCGGACTGTATTGATAATGAAAAACTCAGTTTAATCTCATCTTTTACCCCTGATTATTACACCTGGATTGAATACGGTTTGCAGTCAGTACACGACAAAACACTTAAAAAAATTAACCGGGGACACGATTATAAGTGCTTTTTGGATGCATACAACAAGACAAAAGAAAAAGATATAAATATTTGTCTGCATGTAATTTTGAACCTTTTTGAAACCCATGAAGAGATGATGGAAACCGCTCAAACAATAGCAAAACTTAAGCCGGACGGTGTAAAGATTCATATGCTTTGTGCATTGGAAGGAACAAAATTAGCAGAACTGTATAAAAACGGTGAGATAGATTTTATGAGCGAGGATGAATATGTTTCTGCCGTTTGTGACTTCTTAGAATATTTACCGCCTGCAACAACAATTCACAGGCTTGCCGGAAATGGGCTCCGTACTGAGCTTGTTGCACCGAGATGGATCGGAAGAAAACTTGATACAATGAACAGAATTGACAGAGAATTTTTGTGCAGGGATTCTTCTCAGGGAGCAAAATATTCGGCTATTCTTTAACATTCTTTGCCAAAAATGCAACTAAATCCTGAACCTGATATTTACCACAAGAAAACAATAATAATGTAATTTTGCAAGCCAGGCAGGATGTCAAAACTGTTTTTGCTCCGGTTGATTTTATATTATTGTGCTTTTGTTTGAATAATTTAGACATAACTTTGCGTTCTTTAAAATTTGTTATTCCTTCAAGTCCGCAACAGCTATCAAAACCTTTCATTTCAATATATTCAAGATTTTTTGTATTTTCCAGAATCCATTTTGCATCTTCAAAATTATCCATATTACACGGTTTATGAAAAGTTACGGTATGCGGTTTTTTAAGCTCCGGTTTAAGGTTATTTTCTCTTATGTACTCTGTAACATTTTTTATTTTTATTTCTTTTCCGCCCCATTTTACATACGATTTCAGAGTTTTTTCACAAGTGGCACAATTAACAACAATATCATAATCTCCATATTTTTCGGTTATGGAATAAAATTTATCCATATACTCTTTAAAATTATCAAAATCGCCCCTTACAAAAAACGGAAAGCCGCAACAGTCAAAATCAGGTGTAATAACTTCTGTATCCATAGTGTTAAGAATTTTTATAATATGCTGATTGCCTTCAACTCTGCTTCCGCAGCCGCCAAAGTATATAATTTTTTTTGTAAATTGTTTGCTTTTTCTTTTTTTAACGAATATTTTTGTAATATTTAAACAGTTTATCAGCTGCTTTAAAATAAAAGATTTTATTTTTTCTTTTTTGCTGATTTTAAAATATTCTGCCTTGGCAAGTGCAACAATTTCTGTTACATCAATTCCGCTTGGACAAAATTTTGTGCAGGCATTACATTTTAAACACATATCCAGATACCTTTTAATAGTTTTTGACATTTTAAGTTCGCCTTTTAAAAGACCTCTGAGCATAATAAAATGTCCCTTAGATACGGTACAGTCATTCCCCGTGATTTTATATAACGGACAAACAGCCTGACACAATCCGCACTTTGAACATGAATGTATTTCTTCTTTGCAATCAGCTAATTTCTTCATAACAATATTTTATTGTGAATTGGTTATAAATACAACCGAATTCACTCCTCTTTGGTTCTGTATATGGAAAAAATCAATCCAAAAAACATTAATAACGGGTAAAATAAACCTTTCATAATCGTAAACGAACTTACGGATATTGATGCTGCAAGACTCGTTGCAATAAGAATTTGAGCACCGTATGGAATCATACCCTGAACACAGCAAGAGGTTGTATCAAGTAAACTCGCAGTTCTCCTTGAATCCAAACCGTATTTTTCTCCCAGTTCTTTTGCAATAGAGCCGGAGGTAATAATTGCAACCGTATTATTTGCGGTAAAAAGGTTAATTATTCCGACAAGAAAACAAATGCCGACTTCGCATGTCTTTTTCGATTTTATCCACCTTTCGGTTTCTTTGATAATATAAGTAATGCCGCCGTTATATCTGACCATTAAGAGCAGACCGCCTGCCAGCATAGCAACAACTATTGTATTTGCCATACTTGTAGTACCTTCACCTATGTAAACAAAGGCAGAAAAGATATCAAACATTCCGTATGATAAACCGATGATTGTATTAAGTATTATGCCAAAAAGCAAAAGGAACATTACATTTATTCCCGAGATGCCCAATATAAGCAGCAAAACATAAGGTGCGGCTTTTATATAAGAATCAATACTTATAGCACTCTGTGTAAACACAACCGAACCGGTTGAAAATATCGGCAAAGAATAAAGTATTAAACACAAAATTGCCGGAATTGTAATTATTTTGAGGTTGAAAAACATTTCTTCCCGAATTTCAACATTTTGTGTACGGCTTGCAGCAATTTTGGTGTCTGATATAAGTGACATGTTATCGCCAAACATTGCACCGCCCACTGTTGCACCCAAAAGTACGGAAGGAGATATTCCAAAACTCTGAGATATAGAAACTGCAATCGGTACAATGGCTGCAATTGTTCCGCAGGAAGTTCCTATAGCAAGTGATATAAGTGCCGATATTATAAATAAACCCAGAACCATAAACTGAGCCGGTATAAATTGCTGTGCAATAGCAACAGCAGCTTCAACTCCGCCGACTGCTTTTGCAGTTGCAGTAAAGCCGCCGGCAAGGATAAAGATAAGACACATTATCATTATGTCTTTATTACCCATACCCAAAGCAAAAAGTTCAATTTTTTTTGATAGTTTTTCCTTGTGGTTTAATATTAAAGCAGTTGCCGATGATATAATAAAAGCTACCGTCATCGGAACACGTGAAAAATCTCTTGTTAAAAGAGAAAATCCGAAATAAAACAATACAAATACTATAAACGGAATTATTGCCTTGAAACTGGATTCTCTCCATTGTGTGTTTTCTTGGCTATTCAATATTTGTAACTCCCCTTGCTATTTTATATTCCAATTCAAAACATTCATTCATCAGTTTTCTCAGCTTGTCCTGCAAAGCCATTCTTCTGTAGGCATCGTGCCCGATTTGTTTTTCATAATCTTTGGATATTGCTTTGTCGGAAGCAGTCAAGTCGCTCATCTCATGCATAAAGAGAGTGTGTCTGTTACATACCCTTAAATTAAATTCTAATTCGTCAATTTGTTTTTTGACTTTTTCTAACTTTTCTTCCAACCCAATCATAATATCAGCTTAAAATACTTAAAACTTTTATGTAAAAATTCTACTACAAAATATAATTTGTGTACAGTTCTTAATATTTTTATTTTTAATATCAGTTTTATATGATATAATTCATCATGGAATTAATAAATATATATATAAAGGGAGCTTTATGAAAATAGATTGGAAATCAAAACAAACTAAAATTACAGCAGGTATTTTAGCGGTAATACTTATCCCAATAATGTGGAACCAAGGAAAAGCTGCAATCACAGGGGCAATTACAGCTTATATGATGTCTCAGCCAAAGACGGTAGAAGTTGCAAAACCGATAGCAAAAGAGATTAACCCTGAATATTCTACAACAGGAAGAATTGAAGCACAAAAATCTGTTGATATAATCGCTCGTGTAAGCGGTTGGCTTCAAGAAAGATACTTCCAGGAAGGAGACAGAGTTAAAAAAGGCCAAAGACTTTTCCTTATCGAGCCTGATGAATACGCACTTGCCGCACAAACCGCAAGAGCAAGAGTTAATGAAAATACTGCTGTATATAAAAATTCAGAAATTGATTTACATCGTGCAGAACAATTACTGAAAGAAGATTTGGTAAGCCGAGAATATTATGACAACGCACTTACGCAAAGAAACAAAAACAGAGCAACTTTAGACGGTGCTATTTCTGATATGAACAAGGCAAATCTGAATTTAAGCTATACAAATATAACCTCTCCAATGGATGGAAGAATCGGTAAAAAGAATATTTCAGAAGGTAATTATGTAACACCTTCAAGCGGTGTTCTTGCACAAATTTATACAACAAACCCGATGAAAGTTACATTTCCGTTGAAAAGCGGTGATTTTATAGAACTGAAAAAATACTTTAAGGATAAAAAGAACGAAAATCCAAGCCTTGATAATAGTGTGTCTATTCTTTTGGGTCTTTCTGACGGTTCAACCTATGAACAGGAAGGTAAAATAGAATTTGTAGATAACAAAGTTGATGAAAATACCGGTACAGTTACTATGAGAGCTATTTTTGAAAATCCTGATGAACTGCTTGTCCCCGGAGATTACGTTAATGTAACAATAAGAATTAACAAACCTCAAAAAGTTATGCTAATACCGCAATCCGCTACAAAAACTGACGTTGGAACTGGGTATTATGTTTGGGTAGTTAAAGACGGAAAAGCAGAAAAAAGAGATATTGTAGTAAATGAAAACTACGAAAATAATTGGATTGTGGAAAAAGGACTGGATTACAATGATGTTGTTGTTATGAAAGGTATTCAAGACATCTATAAATCAGGTCAAAAGGTAAAAACAAAAGCTTATACACCGGATAGTGCCGTTAAAAAAGAAGATAAAAAATAGTTTTGTCGGGTTAAAACCCGACCTATATGCTATATGCTGTAAGTTAGGCATTCCTACCCAACAAAAAAAGAATGAAATTTAATAAAAAGCTGAATTGCCACGGGCGGGGTAAATATAGTAATCGTCCTCGCAATGACAGATAATAGGTCGGGTTTTAACCCGACAAAAACAAAAAATATTGTAGGTTGGGTGAAACTCAACAAGAATAAAAAAGGAAAAGAAAATGGCGATTAATAAAGAAGATTTATATTTTTTCATTAAAAAACCAAGGTTTGCTGTTGTAATATCTGCATTGATTGTAATTTTAGGTTTACTTTCGTTGTTTGGTTTACAACAGGAAAAATACCCTAACATTACACCTCCTCAGGTAACAATAACTGCGAGCTATCCGGGAGCCAGTGCTGCCGTTATTGAATCTTCTATTGCATCGCTTCTTGAATCTCAACTTAATGGTGTCAAAGACATGATTTACATGTCCTCAACAAGTTATGATAATGCTTACAATTTAACTATATTTTTTAAAACAGGTACGGATAATGATATTAACCTGATGAATGTTCAAAACAAACTTCAACAGGTTCAGTCACTCTTACCGCAAGAAGTTGTGCAGCAAGGGTTAACGGCAGAGAATAAGGTAGGCGGTGCCGGTGCGATTATCTTAAACCTCGCTTCTGAAAATGAATCTTGGAATCAGCTTGATTTAACAAACTATGCTAATATTTATGTTAAAGATGCTATTAAGAGAATTAATGGAGTCGGCTCAGTAAACGTATTTGGTGCGGATGATTATTCTATGCGTATTTGGCTTGACCCGGCGAAACTTGCAAGTTATAAAGTTACGATTGCAGAAATTCAAAATGCCATCAGAACTCAGAATATTCAGCTTTCAGCAGGTGCATTGGGCGATAAACCAACAAACGCAAATCCGAGTTTAAAATTATCGCTTCTTACAAAGGGTAGGCTTCAAACACCTGAAGAATTTGGCAACATTATAATTCGTTCAAATTCAGATGGCTCCAAACTCAGATTAAAAGAAGTTTCAAGAGTTGAACTTGGTGCAAAATCTTATTCCATGTTTGGTATAGTTGACGGTAAACCTGCTGCTTTAATTCAGGTTATGCCGCTACCTGGTGCTAATACGGTTGAGATATGTAATAATATTTATAAAACAATGGATGAACTCTCTCAGACACTTCCTGATTCGTTGAAACTTGATATTATGATGGACAGTTCTACGTTTATTACCGAATCAATGGACGAAGTTGAATTCACCATTCTTTTAACTTCATTAATCGTTATTTTAATTATATTTGTATTTTTAGGCGATTTTAAAGCAACATTAATTCCTTGTGTGACAATTCCTGTATCTCTTGTCGGAACTTTTATTGCTCTTAAAGTCTTAGGAATGTCATTGAACCTGTTAACTCTGTTTGCCTTAGTTCTTGCAGTTGCGGTTGTAGTAGACGATGCTATTGTCGTTATTGAAAACGTAAAACGTCACACGGAAGACGGTAAAAGTGCAGTTGAGGCAACTCAAATTACGATGAAAGAGGTCGGCGGCTCTCTTGTTGCCATGGCATCAGTTCTTATGGCGGTATTCGTTCCGATGTGTTTCATGAGCGGATTATCCGGTACTATGTACAAACAGTTTGCGGTTTGTATAGCAGTATCAATCGCACTGTCAGCAATATGTGCCTTATCGCTTTCTCCGGCTATGTGTTCTATTCTATTGAAACCGGTAAAAGAAAAACATTCTGATGACGGGCAGGTCACTTGGGCTAAAGTTGTAAAAGCATGGCTGGATAAAGGATTAGAGTTATTTAATTTCTATTTTGAAAAACTCACAAACTTTTATATTGATTGTGTTAAAAAGTTTGTTTATGATAAAAAATTAACAATAATAACATATGTTTCTATTGTTCTTTTAATGTTGGGTTTATTCAGTTTTATTCCTACAGGATTTATTCCTGATGAAGACCAAGGTATGTTGATATCTGTTGTAACACTTCCAGACGGTGCATCATTAAACAGAACAGAAGCTGTGTGTAGTAAATTTATCAGAGCAATAGATGGCATTGAAGGTATTGATAAAGACAGAGTTATTGCTTTTGGAGGTTTTGGACCGTCAAATCAGGCAACAATAGTTATTCAATTAAAAGAATGGGGTGAACGTAAAGTAAATCCTATTGATTGGGTAATTCGTAAAATTCAAGGCAGACAAACTGACCTTTCTCACAACGGAATTTTAATGGAAATTTATAAACGTACTGCAGATATTAATGAAGCATCAATATTTACGCTTTCACCACCGGCAATAGACGGTTTGGGTATGGCAGGCGGTTTTGAGTATCAGCTTATGTCTACGGGTAATGCAAGTGTTCAAGACCTTGCTGCATTTGCAAATGAGTTTATTGCAAAAGCTAATCAAGACCCGACATTGCAAAATGTTTATACACAATTCCAAGCTAATGTTCCTCAATATCAGCTTGATATAGATTATGATAAAGCTCTTGCTCAAGGAGTTGATTTGAATGAACTTCATAATACTTTAGCTTCAACCTTATCTTATGCATATATTAATGACTTTAATAAATTGGGCAGAATTTTTAAGGTATTTATGCAGGCAGAGGGTGATTACAGAAACAAAATTGAGGATTTACAAAAGATATTTGTTATAAACACAAAAGGACAACCTGTTCCTATTATGACAATGATTACACCAAAACAAACTGTTGGTGCAGTTTCTATTACAAGGTTTAATCAATTCCGTGCTGCTCAAATCCAGGGTTCTCCTGCCAACGGAAAATCATCAGGTGAAGCAATGAACGCAATGATAAATTTGTCTAAGAATAATTTACCGCACGATTACACTTTTGCCTGGTCAGGAACATCGCTTCAGGAAAAGGAATCTTCAGGACAGACAGGACTTGTTGTAGGTTTTGCATTATTATTTGTTTATTTATTCTTAGTTGCGCTGTACGAAAGCTGGATGATACCTGTTGCGGTACTTTTAATATCACCTGTCGCAATTGTTGGTGCGTTAATATTCCAATTAATGATGGGACAATCTCTTGATTTGTATTCTCAGGTTGGTTTGATTACATTAATCGGTTTGGCAGCTAAGCAATCTATTTTGATTGTTGAATTTGCAAAAGAAGAACATGAAACACATGGTTTGTCAATATATGATGCAGCTATTAAAGCGGCTCTTTTGAGATTTAGGGCAATCATGATGACGGAAGCTGCATTTATTTTAGGTATTTTACCATTGTTATTTGCGTCAGGTGCCGGTGCAAACAGCAGAATATCAGTTGGTTCAACAGTCATCGGAGGTATGATTGTTGCGGCAACTTTGGGTACTGTTTTGACACCTGCTTTTTATGTTATAATTCAAGATGTAGTTGATAAATATTTCAACAGCAAGAAAGATGAAGAAGATGAGATTAAATAAAAAACAAATTTTAAGTTTAGCAATATTGTCCTGTTTTGTATTGACCTCTGTTAATACAGCAGAAGCATTTAGCTTAAAAAAGAATAAAAACAATACTAACAATACACAGGTTGTTACTCTTACAAAAACTAACAAAAAACAGAAAACAGGTGAAATGGAGCAACCGCCTTATACTAACGAAGTGCACTCCGTATTTTCGCTTAATGACTGTATAGAAAATGCTATTAAATACAATCCGGGCATTTGGGCTTCCATATATGAAGAAGAAGCATACAAAACAAAAATAGGTCAGGCATGGGCAAACTATTTCCCGTCAATAAGTGCCGGTATTGATATTTCAAGAAGCGGTAATAAATACATTGGCGGAGGTCCGTATGGCGGAGCAATGAGCCAATATACTACAATGGGCTACATTCCTTCTGTTTCTGCTGATATGCTTATCTTTGACTTCGGTAAAACAAAAGCTTCGGCAGATAGAGCAAAAAGAATGTATGAATCAAAGGTAGAGAACACAAAAGAAAATATCAACACTATTATCTACAACATAAAAATTGCATATTATAATATTTTGTTTGCTCAGGCACAGGTTCATGTTTATGAAGATACAGTTGCTGATTATCAGCTGCAATTAGATCAGGCATGGGGATTCTATCGTTATGGTACAAAACCAAAACTTGATGTAGTTACTGCTGAATACAACCTCGGTAAAGCAAAGCTTAATCTGGTTAAAGCAAAAAATGTTCTTGAAGTTGCAAGGGTTCAGCTATCCCAGATTATGGGTATTCCGGAATATACAAATTACGAACTTTCTGATCAGCTGACACTCAATTTATTTGATATAAATGAAGAAGATGCAATAAAAACAGCATTTGAAGTAAGACCGGAACTTATTTCTGCAAAGAAAGCAGAAGAAGCTGCTAAAATGAATCTGAGAGCTGCGAGAAGAGATTTTGCACCGGATTTGGGCATTTACGGAAACTACTACAACGGCATCGGAAATGAATACAATTTACAATCAGGACAAATCGGTGCAGGGCTTACTTATAGCGGGCTGAATATTTTAAGAATAAAGAAACAGGTTGATCAGGCTCGTGCAGAATACAAAAAAGCAAAAGCTGAATACGAAGATACAAAACACGAAGTTTATTTTAACGTCAAGAGTGATTACCTTGAACTTGAAACGGACAGAGAAGCTATCATAATTGCAAAACTTGCATTAGATCAGGCAAAAGAACAGTACAGACAGGTAACAGGAAGATATAAAGCCGGTGTTGGTGATGCTATCGAACTTAAAGACGGTGAAAATACATATCTGAATGCTCGTCTTGATTTTTATAACGCAATGCTTGACTACAACAGCAGTGCGGCAAGTCTTGAAAAAGAAATCGGTTTACCTTTGAAACTTAAACCCGAAAAGGTTTTGGATATTACAAAAGAAGATTTGTAAAAATCTGCAAAAATATTGCTCTGTTGTGTGATAAAAAAATCATTAATTTTGCATAATATTTTTATGCAGTGTTGGCTGCGTAAAAAATGAAAGGATGCAAAATTATGACATTTAATCCGCTTAAAGAAAAAGGTATGCCTTTAGAAAAACAACTAAGAAATTGGCACCAGATAGCAGGAAAACCTTATAATAAAACAGAGGTTGACTGTTACACAAGGACACGTCAAATCTTAATGAACGGAATAGAAGTTGAGGCTTGGGGATTTAAGCACCAACTTGCCCGATACTTAGAAGACAATGATGATAAAATTAAACTTGCACAAATAGGAAGAATAGAAAATACACAGCAAATGACCTGTAACTGGATGGGGCCAGCAGACCAAACAGTTCTTGAAACAACATTAGGTTATGAACAAGTTGCTGTTGATTTAACGGCATGGCTAGCTCAGAACGAACCGGATGAATACGTAAAAGAAGTTTTTGACTTTGGTTTATTAGAAGATTTTGACCACCTTTACAGGTATTCACAATTTGCTTATGCAAAAGAGGGAATAGAACCGTCATCAATCGTTCAGGGGCAAACTGATGTTATAACCGGACGTCCTACCCAGCATCATCACAACTGCAACGGTCTGCGAAAACGTAAGCATTATGACAAAGCAACTGCTTCTCCGCAAACTAAGGTTAATATATTGACAGTTCTTTCCGGAGAACAGCAAACTCATAATTTTTATGCGGAACACGGTTTTATGTACGGTGATCATATATTAAGAGAAACTTATGCAGAAATTAAAGACGTAGAAGAAGAACATGTTACAATGTACGAGTCTTTAATTGATCCGACAGAATCAATGTGGGAAAAGCTCCTTATTCATGAATTTACCGAGGTTTGTAATTATTACACCTGTATGGAAGATGAGCAGGATGAAAGAATAAAAAAACTCTGGGAAATATTTTTGGATATGGAATTAAATCATCTTCAAACAGCATCAGAACTGTTTAAAAAATACGAAAACAGAGAACCTGAAGAAGTGATTGGTGACGGAATAATTATTCCATGCAGGTTTAAGAGTCAAAAAGCCTATGTACAAAAGGTTCTTGAAGCTGAAGCAGGAAAAAGACTTGCTCCGGAAGGCGGATTCTATAAATCTACAGAGGAACTTCCTGATGACTGGGCAAGTTATTCAGTTCAGAGTCGCCTTTGTGAACTTTCTGCACCATCTGAAAATGCAATTCATATAGGCGGACTTTATAATGACAGAGATATTGTCGAAGCAAAAAAAGAACTTTTGGATAAACAAACAGATATTTTAAAAAACGGTCTTCAGAGAAAATCGGTTGCATCAAATACAGTTATGCCCGAAGAACTTGAATCTATGATAAAAAAACATGAATCAAAAAATAAAAATAAAGAAAAATTAATTTAAACTAAATATAACCAAAATGTTTATGCTGAATGTCCGTATAAACATTTTGGTATTTCGTCAGTTAGACATATATAAATTTATCCGGTTGAATATATTTTTTTTACCTTGTCTGATGATTTTTAAAAATATTATTTTTATTAACATTATTCATACAAAAAGATAAAAACAGAATCAATAACAAAATGGAGGGTTTTGATGAATATTTGTACAGCACCAACTTATAAACTTGAAAAGTTAAATAATTTATTTTTAGAACTCACGGCAAAAAACTGCAATCAAAGATGTGCGGGATGCTATATAGATTTTCCTCTGTCAAAAAATATAAAAGACTTTCTTCCTCTTGATATGATAAAAGAAGTTTTGGAAGATACAAAAAATGAAGAGCTTTATTGTATATATCTTACAGGCGGAGAACCGATGACACATCCCGACTTCAATACTGTTTTAAGAACTTGCCTGAAAAGGTGTAATGTTTGTATTTGTACAAACGGCAGTTTTTTGAATGAAAAGAAAATAAGGTTTTTGAAGAAAGTCGAAGATGAAGGTGCAAATTCTTGGCAAACCCAAATATTTTTTAAACTTTCTCTTGCTCATTTTAACGAACAGGAAAGCGATAAAGTCAAATACAGAGGACATTTCAGACAAACAATTTCTGCATTGAAAACTCTTGCAAGATATAATTTTAATTCTGTTCTTTCAATTCAGAATTATTATAAAATTGATGATAAAATTTTAAAAGAAAAATTTGAAAAAATTTTTGAAGAAAATACAATTTCAAATACTGATTTGCAAATTAATATTTCATATCCTTATGATTCCGAAGAAGTAATGAAACCTGCGCAAAATACTGATTGTATGTATGGAAGAACATATACAAAGAATGGTGTTTATGCCTGTCCGTTTTTGTCAAATGATTACCGCGGCAGAATGGGAATTTCATTTAAAGATTATTCAAAAAATATAACAGCGGAAACAGATTTTTGTTCCGTATGTTCCGCAAACAAAAATCCCATGTTTACAATCGGATAATTGTATTTTTTACAATTATTAATTTATGTATATAACTCATATATAACAAGCATTCCAAGGATTTTGAGTTCATAATATAGTAAACATTTGTAACATTATACTCGTGAATTAATACTAAAGAGTTACATTTTTATTGGAATTATGGTATAAATATTAATGTAAAAATATATACTGGGATGATTATAAAAAAAATAATTATTCCTAAAAAATGAACGGAGGCAATAATGTCAGTAGGACAATTTGTATTTATGTTACACAGCCATCTGCCATATTACAGAAAAGCCGGTATGTGGCCATTCGGAGAAGAAAACCTTTACGAATGTATGGCAGAAACATACGTACCTCTGCTTAATGCAATTGCAGAGTTGTATGACGAAGGTATAAAAGCAAAATTAACTGTCGGTATTACTCCAATACTTGCAGAACAATTAAATGACGAACACCTGCAAAACGGTTTCGTGAAATACATAGATGCTCAAATCGCAGCTGTGGCAAAAGATTTGGAAAGATATCCGGATCCTAAGGTTGCTCACAGTCAGCATTTAAAATATTTGGCAAAATATTATTTTGATTTATGGAATAAGTTAAGAGATGATTTCGTAAACAAATATGAAAAGAATCTTGTAAAATATTTCAGAAAATATCAGGATTTAGGTTGTATCGAAATAACAACATCAGGTGCAACTCACGGTTTCTCACCTCTGCTTGCAACTGACAGCAACCTGAATGCTCAATTTAAAGTAGGTCAGGATACAACTGAAAGATTATTCGGAAAGAAAGCAATGGGTGCATGGTTGCCTGAATGTGCTTACAGACAGGGTTATGAATATGTAGGAAAAGACGGTAAAAAACACTGGAGACCGGCTATTGAAGTTACTCTTCAAAATAACGACATTCACTACTTCTTTACTGAATCTCACGTAATAGAAGGCGGTAATTCAATCGGTAACAGACGTGTAATCGGTGTTTACGGAAACATTGAATATATTCCGCTTCCGGAAAGACCTGCTACAGGATATGATACATATTCAGCATACTGGTTGCCTGATGCACAAGTTGCAGTAATGGGAAGAAATGACAGAGCAGGTTATCAGGTTTGGTCTGCTGCAGACGGTTATCCGGGTGACGGCTGTTTCAGAGAATTCCACAAACGTGATGACAAATCAGGTATGCACTACTGGAGAATTACATCACCTACAACAGATTTAGGTGACAAAATGTTATATGATCCGGTTCTTGCATTCAATAAGATAAATGAAAACACTGATCACTATACAACATTAATTTATCATCAGTTGAATGATTACAAAAAAGCAACAGGTAAAGAAGGTCTTGTAATGGTTTCATTCGATACGGAATTATTCGGACACTGGTGGTTTGAAGGTGTTGAATTTATTAAACAGGTTATTAAGAAATTTAATACTTATCTTCCTGAAGTTGAAAGAATGACAGCCGGAGAATATATAACAAAATATCCTCCGAAAGAAGCTATTCAAATTCCTGAATCATCATGGGGACAAGGCGGACACTTCTATGTATGGCAAAACCATTTAACAGAATGGATGTGGCCGATTATTCACTCTTGCGAAAAACGTATGTGTGAGATTGTTGATGCTCATCCTGAAATTCCTGAAGATAAACTTCTGCACAGAGCATTGAATCAGCTTGCAAGAGAAAACCTGTTATTGCAGTCTTCTGACTGGCCGTTCTTAATCACAACATGGCAGGCAAAAGATTATGCAACAGACAGATTCAATGAACACGTTGACAGATTCAGCTTTATTGCTGATATGATTGAAAGCGGAAATATTGATGATGCTAAACTTAAAGAAATCGAAAGCATTGATAACTGTTTCCCTGTAATTGACTACAGAGTTTACCAGTCAATTACCGAAGGTATTATTCCTCAGCAGGAAAAGAAACTTGCTCCGCTTTATAATTAATAAAAACAATAAGACAAAAACAAAGCGGTTTGGCATTAGCCAAACCGCTTTGTTTATTATATTGTATAGTAAGAAACTATTTTACAGATATAATATCGGATATACAAAGTTATATAGGAGGGTATATAAATGCAAATTTCAGGTATTAACAATGTTAGTTCAAATGATACTTCTTTTGGTGCAAAAGTTAAGATTAATCCGAGTAAAAAGATTTTAAGTCATTCTGAATCAGGATTTTTGGAAGATATTGCAAGAAATATAGGAACCAAAAAAGATACTGTTTTTTTTGAAGTCGGAAAGATTCAAAAAGAAGAAGGCAGAGAAATGACACAAGACGGTGTAGATATTTTCAATATTTTTTCAAGAAAGATAGAAGCATCATTTAATTTAAACGGCAAAAATTCAAAGATACAAAATTTATCAAAATATGACAGTTACAAAACGTATGCAGAGGAATTACCGGAAAATAATATTTTAAACAGACCTTTTGAATATATGAGCCAATACATAGAAAAATTAAATAAAAAATATGAAGCACTGTTCAATAAACCTGTTTTATAATAAAAATAACTGATTAAAAAAGTCCCGAATATTCGGGACTTTTTTAGTATTTAGTTGTCTATTTTTTTGAAAAACGGTCTTTAATGCTATCCTCTGCGTTTGAGCCTACAACACCGCCCGCAACAGCACCGGCTGTTGCTGTCCAGCCTGCAAGAATCCAGCCGATAGGACCTGATAATGCGATTGTAGTAACTAATGCTCCCGTTACAAGAGCACTTCCAGTAACTCCTCCTATTATTGCTCCTTTGCCGCCCTTAAATGTGTTGACGGAACTTCTGTTGTGATGATTTGTGTTTAAAACGTTAACTCTTTGTCGGATGCTTGTTGGTTCGATTCTCATATATACCTCCTTGTTTAGTTATGCAAAAAATTATTACTAATACTTTACTCTTGCAAGAAATTCTCCTTTTGTCATATTCATAAATTTATTAACTATTTTTCTGTATGCGGTTCTTCTCGCAAGAGTAACTTTCCTGCCATTCGGACGATCATCTCTTACTGCAAGAAGTGAATATTCATATCCTAGCGGTCCTGTTTTTTGATGCATTTCAATTGTATAGTTATCACGCCCGAATGATGCATATTCTTCAATTTTTTGATTTAGTTTATATATGTTTTGCTTTCTGTTTTCGCCGTTATTAAAGAAACCCTGCATTGATTTTACAAATCTGGGTGACACTTTGGCATTAAAATCCGGTTGTGATAATGTACGGGTTTCTATTTTCATATAAATATTTAATTCCCTAGATAACTATAATTATATCTCTGTTTTTGAGTAAATGTAAAGAATTTATAACAAATATTAATTACAAATTAAAATATTTCAATAGTAGTTATCAGGTCTGTTTCTGTTATACTCCGTATTTTTTTGTTAATTTATTTATTTTTTCTTCCCGTTTATCACCGGGATTAATAACAATGTTTTCATTTAATGTATGATTATTTCTTGCATAATCATCCAGACATTTTAAAATTTCTGCCGCACGTTCAAATTGTGTCGGGGCATTGCTGATTCTGTCACAGATTTGCTCAACTTCTTTTGTTGTTTTAAATGTCAGTGTTTTCATTGTCGGCAAAGAATACTGTTTTGATTTTATTATAAGAACATTTCCGGCATTTTGCAGGGTATAAGGCTGATATAAACGTTCTCCGCTAACATGGCTTATATAGAATTCGTTTTTGCTTATATCTAAATTGTAGTATTTTGTATCTGCCAGATACTTACCAATGTCATCAAGCCGATTTATAATTTTTTCGGGTAATGTTGAAAGGTAGTTTGACTTATTATGTACAATTCTTAGCGCCTTAAAATTTTGTTTGGGTATATTGTTGTTTGTCTGTATATTATTAATTCTCATTGTATTTGACCTTATAGGAATTATTATACACTAATCCGTATATTTTATTCTACCTGTTTGGTTGATTAAGATTGGTTTATTAAGATGTTTTATATACTCACATGTGAGATAAGCCTTATTGAAGGGGTATTCTGTAGCTTCCTCTTTAGGTGATAAAACATCATAATCTGCCCCCCAGGACATAATAAATGAATCTGCAACAACCTTATATTTTTTATCTTCTCTGGGGTTGTTAATATCTATAGGGTGCTCTTTTCCGTTTCTGTCGATAAAGTTCATTCCGACAAGTGTTTTCTTTGAAGGGCTGACTGTATAATTCAGACCTGAAACAGCAAGCAGTCCCGGTTTATTTCCGATAGAATTATAAGAAATTTCCGTTGCTTTTTTGAAAGCATTAACAAGAGTTTTTTCCGAAACTTCCGCAACGGATATATTATCTGCAAATGGTGCAATTTCTTTTATGTCGCTAGAATCGATATTTCCTTTTTTGAAATAGTTTCTTGTTGCATTGTTATTCCAAATACCGATATCTGCATCCATTTCATATTTCATTGCATCACACATAAAATTAGCATGCGGATTTTCGTCAAGCAAAGATTTCGGAGCCGGCGGAGCATATTCTATATATCCGACACGTTCAGGTGTACCTAAGATATCATTAAATAAAAATTGGTGAACCAGATTTCTGTGATACAGAGCGGTATTGCCCAGATTGTTTTGGGCTTTTGTAATAACACCGTTTTTATCGAAGGTTAAATTAAGCTCTCCAAAGTGTTTCCCATCTTTACCTGCCTCTGTTATTATAACCGGCTCACCGTTTTTTGAATAAATAAGATTTTCGCCTTCTTTGATTCCTTCAAGAAGTTCATGAGTATGACCGCCAATTATTACGTCTATTCCCTGAGTATTTTGTGCTACTTCCTTATCTCTGGCGATTCCCAAATGTGATAATAAAATTATTTTATTAATACCCTGTTCTTTAAGAGTGTTAATTTCATCCTGAATTAACTCTGTTGTTTTTTCCAAATCGTGAGCTTTGCAGTCTTTGTGGTAATCAGGATGCGTTGCTCTTTCTGTCAAATCAACAGGAGTTGTTCCTATCAAACCTATTTTTTGCCCTTTAACTTCTATAATAGCTGAAGGTTTAATAAATTCTTTTATGTCAGCTTTGTTGTAGTTTTCTAATTCTTCCTGCGTCTGATGTTCAAGCGGTTTTTGTTCAATATTAATTGCCAAAATATTACCGTTAAATTTATCTGCAGTTTCTTTCAAATCTCCCTGTTTTGTATCCATTTCGTGATTGCCGAGTGCCGTTGCTTTCACTCCTGCAAGGTTTAAAAATTTAACGGTTGCATCGTGGACAGCTCTGTTTTTTTCATCTCCGATATCATTATCTCCGCCGGAAAGAATGATATCTCCTTTAATTCCGGATAAAATTCTCATCATATTATTGGTCTGACCGTGCAAGTCATTTACATATCCGATTTTTAATTCAAAACTGTCTTTTTCGGGGGTTCTTTCCAATTGTCCGCTTTTGAACGGTACCGCCAAAGTTTTTGGGGCTGTTTTTCCGTATGTATTATTTGTGATAGTAATGCCTTGGATGTTCATAATTTCCTACTTTTCAAAATTTATTCTGCCGAGTTGGTTGATAACAACGGGTTCTTTATTTCGTTTGATATAATCACATACCATAACGTCTTTGTCGTAATTATATTTTTTCAGATAATCTTTTTCATCTGCCAGAACGTTAAAATCTGCACCGGCTGACATCAGAAATTCATCGGTAACAACTTTATATTTTTTTGTTTCACTCGGATTTTCAATATTGATTTTATGAGTTGCACCTTTTTTATCAATAAAGTTCATTTCTACAAGTGTTCCTTTTTTCGGATTTACTTTGTAATTCAAACCTGAAACTGCAATTAATCCCGGTTTCTTACTGCTTGAAGAATAAGTGTCGCTTATTGCTTTTTTAAACAGATTAATAAGTGTTTTTTCCGAAACTTCCGCAACGGCAACAAAATCTAAAAACGGTGAAATATCTTTAATATCTCGGGAATTAATTTCTCCTTCGTGGAAGAAGTTTCTAACTCCGCAATTGTGCCAGAGGGCTATATCCGAATCAGTTTCTTCTTTCATAACATCACAGACAAAATTTGCGTGAGGATTTTCTTCCGTCAGTGATTTCGGCGGAGGCGGTGCGGATTGAATATATCCTACATTTTCAGCATTTCCCAAAACTTCGTCAAAAATGTATTGGTTAACCAGATTTTTATGGAATAAACCTGTTTCACCCAGATTATTTTGAGCCTTTGTTATTATACCGTCTTTATCAAAGGTTAAATTAAGTTTTCCGAAATAATTTCCGTCACGTCCTGCCTCTGTAATAATCACCGGCTCTCCTGATTCTGTATAGAAAAGATTTTCACCTTCTTTTATTCCTTCCAAAAGTTCGTGAGTATGTCCGCCTATTATTACATCAATGCCTTCAGTTTCTTTTGCAACACGCTTATCTTTCTTGTGTCCTAAGTGTGAAAGAAGTATTATTTTATTGATACCCTGATTTTTTAGTTTATTAACCTCCTGCTGTATGTCCTTGATTGTATCGTCAAGCTCGCTTATGTGACAGTCTGTGTGATAATTAGGATGTGTCAGTCTGTCAAACATATCAATCGGAGATGCACCGAGTAAACCTATTTTTTCGCCCCTCACCTCTATTATTTTAGAAGGTTTTAAACTTTTATCCAATTCTGCTCTTCCAAGTTTTTTAACCATTTCTTCATCTTCGCTTGCCAAACTGTCTTTTGTCATATTTACAACAAGGGCATCCGCTTTATAAGACTTTATTGAATCTATTAAATCTTCTTGTGTAGTGTCCATTTCGTGATTACCGATTGCGGTTGCAATAACATTTGCTATGTTCAGAAATTTCGCTGTTGCTCTGTGTACGGACTTGTTTTTTTCATCGCCAATATCGTTATCACCGGCAGACAATACTATATCTCCGCTTACTCCGGAAAGTATTCTCAGCATATTATTTGTTTGTCCGTGTGTATCGTTGACATACCCTATTGAGATTTCAAAAGAATCTTTTTCGGGAGATTGTTCCAGCTGATTAATCTTTGAAGTAACGGAATTTTTGTTGATTTGTTGATTCTGTTGGTTTTTTCGGTCAGCTCTAAATGAGTTTTGTATTTCATTTATTCCTAAACCGGGAATTTTGATTTTCATATTTAACCTTCTTCTATTTTTCTGAAACCTTCTCAAGAAATATTTTTGCCTTATTCTTAAGAAATAGTTACATTTGTTTACATAGAGAGTGTGGTTAAAGCCTTCCTCAAAAGTTCCTCTGAGTTTGAAGGTTCCGCGATTACCGGAAGAATTTTCTGAAGTGTATCCTCAATCTCATCTTCTTCATATCCTAATGATAATAAGACTGCCTGCGTATCCGTTACAGCTTGTGTCTGAGGGATTGAAGCCGATGACGATTTTGGGAGATCGGTTTTAATAAGTTTGTCTTTCAGCTCTAAGATTATTTTTTGAGCCAGCTTTGGTCCGACACCTTTTGCTCTTGTCAGTTCTTTATAGTTTCCGTCTATAACGAGCGAGATTACATCACAGGCGTCAAATTCGTTTAATAATGCAATACCCATCTTTGCACCGACTCCTGACACCGTTAATAATATCTGAAAAATATCACGGGTTTCTTTGTTAAGAAAACCGTACAGTGACATGGAATCTTCCCGATGAGTAAGAAGTGCATAAATCTTTTGCGGTTTATCTTCATCAATTTTGACGGAATTAAAATCTCTGTCAGTAATTTCTAAAAGATAACCGACACCTGAAACTTCGATAGAAAGATATGTACCCTTTGCATTTTTTCTTTTGTCTGTGATAAATCCCTTAAAGTAGTCGAACATTATTCACATACTCCCCAAAGTCATTATACCATGAAATTTCTGGCATGGAGAATTTGTAAAAAATATAATTACAGAAAAATCCGTCAGGCAATATTTTGTTGGTTCATTCTTTCGTAAGCTTTGCTTAAAGACAGCACTCTGTCAGCATAACCTCCTGGATGAATTCCTTTCCAATTGCGGAATGCTTTGCTACCGGGACCGGCATTGTATGCAACTAATGCTCTTGCTATATTGCCGTCTGCTTTATCAATCATTTTTCTCAGGTATTTTGCGGAAGCCATAATATTTGCTTCAGGGTTGCTTCTGTTATAACATCCGTTTTCTCTTGCGGTTCCGGGTTCAAGCTGCATTATGTTATTTGGAGCACCAACACCCATAGTGGATTCTTTCATGCAGATACCCTGTAATACTGATTTTGGTACATTATATGTTGCTGCTGCTTTTTCAAAATATGCATCAAAATTTGTTGTATTTCTTGCAACACGTCTGTTTCTTGAATTTTTTATTACCCAGTTAGCACCCCAATTTTCGTTAACCTGATAATCACTTAGCTCAGAGAAAGCATTTTGTATTTTTTCTCCGGATGGTTCAGGTGAAGGCTTAGGAGTTGGGTTATTGGATTTAGCTTTTACTGCTTTTGCTGTAGTATTGTTACCCGATTGAGGTTTAGGTGGCACAGCAGTTCCCGTATTAGTCGGTTTTTTTTCATCAGTCTTTTTAACTTCGTTTTGCACAGGTGCCTGTGTGCTGCTCAAACCGCAGAATTCTGCAATTTTTTGTTTTATTTCATTACTGGAGTTACTCAGATAGGATTCTATACTTTTCAGTGCGTTTTCTTTTTTTATTGCAATTTTTATCGTGTTAGCTTTAACACCGGTATAATTGCGAAATGCATCCCAAATTGGCTTTTTGATTGTATCATCGTCGCCGTCTTTCAGGTCAAGACTTTTCCACACATCATATGCATTTAGCGAAATTGAATTTACATTTTCTGTCATAACTCATCTCTCTTACTTGTCACTTCATATATATAAACAATTTCTAAATATAAAATTTTTACAAATCACAAAATTTGTTACAAATCTTTATATATAAACTAAGAAGTGACATGAGAAAACAAAGACTTTACAATAAAATATGTTTACGGTAGTATAAACAGGTAAACCAATTGAATACATTTGGAGGAATGCCAGAGTGGTTGATTGGAGCGGTCTTGAAAACCGTCGTACGTGCGAGCGTACCTAGGGTTCGAATCCCTATTCCTCCTCCATTTAAAGAGTCCCGTATGGGGCTTTTTTTTATGGGATTCAAACCCGTATTTGCTGACGCAAAAGAGGGTTCTCCCTCCATTGGCTTTAGGTGTTGCTTGTAATGGTTTATGATTGTATTTTTTTGAGTAGTTTGCTCGGAAGAAAATAAGGGTAGGTTGGGCATACTTGCCCAACACCACTAAATTCTAGCAATCGGAAAGCGATTGAGAATCTGAAAATCAAACTGCTCCAAAAGTGACTTTCTTTGCACTTTTTTACTCATTTTTTGCACTATTCTTGCACACTTTTGCACAAAATTGAACCCTAAAGTTTTTGTCGGGTTAAAACCCGACCTATTCACTTAAAAACAAAATAAGTAATTTGTAATAATTAAAAAGAATAAACAATCCCACCATTTATACCAATATTATTATAACTTCCTTTTTTAAATAAATTTGTTGTATCATAGGTCTGAAATAAAGCATATCCGGATAATTTTTTTGTAATAGGTGCAGAAACTGTTGTTAGTGTTTCCATTTGCGGTGTTAATCCATCATTATTTATATGAACTGCTAATCTTGGATCAAAACTAAAATTAACTTTTTTGGACAGCATAGCATTTAATTTTAACGGCGTATAGGCTACTTTTGAGTCAAAAACTCCTTTTTCTTTTAAAAATTCACCATACAACTCCTGACTTAACCACACCTTTTTGCCATTATTTGTATAGGTTCTGTCTAAAAATCCAAAAGCCCCTATCCATGGTTTTTTATTTGCAAAATCATATCCTGCTAACGGTGAAATATATGCTGACAATTTCTTTTTATTTTTACCAAAACCCGTACCGACTGCTGTTAAGTTATTTCCATTTAAAAACTGAAATGTTCTTAAAGAAATATCTTTAGATACTTTGTTGCTTATTTTAACAGTATCTCGGGTTGCCACTTCTAAAAGAGGTTTTTGAGGTAAACTTCTTACTGCTTTTTGTGTGTGTGCCGGAATAAAGGATGATAATCCAAATAAACATGCAATAAATTTTGTTTTTATATTCATATTTGCCTTTCAATATTTATTAAATATAAAAAACTGCTAAAAATTTATTTTGCCACCTTTATTAAACTCTCTTTTCAAAATTTCTCAAACCGACTGTTATTTTACATTAATTAACAGACTTTTATTTTAGTTCCCATATTGTTTTTTGTTGTTTATTTTCTGTAAGAGCTTTATTGAACATCGAAACAAATTCTTCTGCTTGGTTAATTAATTGTGAATTTTTTATTTTTTCGCTTGTTTCATTTTTAATTTGTGATATTGCCTCTATTGCATTAAACTTCTTTAATCCGCCGTTATGCTCAAAAATTCCTATTAAAAATCGATTTGCTTTCATAGAATCTTCGCACAAAGCAATTCCATTTAAACCTTGTTGTGAGGCAGCAATATCTATACCTTGGTCGTGCCAAAATTTTACAAATTTTTGTACTTCAAAGTTATGGACGAATTCGTTTAAGAGTTTTCCGTCCCATGAATCCACTGTACTTATTTTCAGAGCCTGAAAGTTCGGATTGTGATTGTTATATTGTACTCTCTGTACTTGCATTTTGCTACCTATTCTACTTTTGCATACTATATCGTATTATAAAACAGATAAAAATAAAATTTGTCAGTTAACAAAAAAATTCATTACTACTGTTCAAAATTTTCATACCGATTGTTATTTTACAAAAGGTTGTTAAAGTACCCGAAATGACTATTTTCAATTCTCAAAATTTCATATTTAGAATTTTGAAGAAGTAAATTGGCTCTAATTCAGGCACAGCCTAATTCACGAAAAAGGACAAAAGTAGGTTATTTGAAAAATTTTTGCAAATCTAGTCTCTTTGTTTAGCAGTTTTTTCAAATAATTTTATAATTTCCAGTATATTTTTTATATCACCGGAAAGCATTGATAAATTTTCGTAATTTATAACTTCATCATTTGATAAATCACAAAATTCAAAATAATCTCTGTCATTATGTAAGCAAATTATTATATCATCATTAATTACTTCAATTTTTATATCATTATTTGGATATTTAAGAAAAAGTGAATGAAAATCTTTATAATCTATTGTATATAAATTCTCGCGTGTAATTAAATAATTTGGAAAATAGCAAATGTTTTTAAAATTAACAATTAAATTATGTATATTACAGGATACAGCTCCCCCCTTGGGAAGCATCTTTTGTTCCATGCATATACAATCATAAATAGAAAATTCTATATTTTCATAAATTCCTGCGATACAATCATCTACAAAAACAATTTTTTCCAACTGTTTTAATAATTTGCTATTTTTTTTCAAACTTAAAGGAAACTGTTTATTACAATAATCTCCATCACACGATAAATTTTGTAATATTTTTTTATAAATCCCCAGTTCTTTTAATTTATTCTTATAATATCGTTCTTTTTCTTTCTTTTGCCTTGCATATTGTCGTTTTATTGATAATGATAATGTCCAAGCAAAAGGTATTCCAAATGTTGCTATAATTCCAATTGAATAATAGAGAGTCTGATGGGACATCTTCCAATCTGTATATTTTAACAAAATAATCAAAAAAATAATAAGCAATAATATACTGAAAGCAGTAAAACAATAAAAATATTTTTCTAAATTAGTATAAAAATTTCTGTATTTGTTATAATCACTGCACCATTCGTTAAAAATACCGCTGTCTTTTATAACAGGATAAAGTTCATTATCATAAAAATCTTTAAAATTTAACATATAAAATCCTTTTAAATGTATTAGTTATTATACAACTTTTGATGCCTTAAAACAATATAAAAAACAGATGAACTGTCATTGTGAGGCATTGTTTGCCTGTAAATTTATATTCTAATCTTCTGATAATGGGAATATTTGCGGAGTTTCGGCATTCTTATTTTTATAATTCAGTTGTATATCAGTTTTTGTTGTAGATTTAAAATCCGTAAAATACACTTTTCCGTTTACATCAATTATTGAGGCTATATAATCATCAGTGTTATGATTTTGCATTATTTTCTCCGGTTCAATGTTTACTTTATTTTTGAAATTTTCAGCCGCTCTGCCGGAAAGCCCAATCGGCTGTATAAAGACTATTTTGCTCTCAATGTCTTTTATATACCCTTGAGCCTGCTCCATTGAACAGACTACTTTTTGTCCTGTTTGATAATCTTTAATATACAGCTTCTCCACCTTATTTATAATTTCACTTATTAGGTATCTTAAAGCATCAGCATTATATCCTTTCACTTCTTTATAGTTATCCGGAAATGCCCGCAATATAAAATTGATTCTGTAATAGTCATAATCAAAAATTGGTGACATAGTATATATCACATTTGCCATTCTGTCAGTATATATATTTCGGAATTTTTCTGCTTTTTCTTTATTCCCTTCAAATCTATACATTAATGATTTTTCATAAAATGGACTAAACGGATTTATTGAAATATTGAATCTCAAAAATCCGTACTTTTTAACATTTTTTGCTTTTTGAACAAGCTCTTCCATTCTTTTCTGAGTTACTTTGTCCTGTATATTCCACCCTGATGTATCAAACAGCACATAAGAATTTGTAAGTTTATTTATTTCTTTTGCCAAGTCTAAATAATCATGCGTTTTTCCTTTTTTATCCTGCAGATATACCAAAGACGAATCGCCGTCATGGAACAATGTTACATATTTTCGGTCACTGCCTAATGCTTTAAAACCCAATCTGTTACTAAGTTCTTTAAATCCGTTACAAAATTTTTTAAAATCCTCATAGGATATCGTAGTCAGTTTATTTCTTTGCTTATGGTGTATTTCAGGCTTTGCATTTGCATAGCAATGTGTACACATATTTGAACAGCCGCGTCTTATAACAAATTCGATTGCGTCTTTCGCTATCTGAACAATCTGAGCCATACTCAAATTCTCAAATAACGGTATTCCCTGCTGAATTCCTTCAAGTCTTTTAGCATCATAATAATGTATATCGTTAAAGGGTAAGTGTTTTTTTTGCAGTCTTGTTTTAGTACGTTCTATATACGTTATTACTTTATTGTAATTATTTAATTTTTCTATCATACAAATATGAACGTGTATAAAAAATATTTTTGCTATTTTAAAAATTTTGTTTTCAGAGCATTATAATTTTTTATAAATTCCGGTATGGATTCTTATTGAATTTTCAGGTGTAAAAATTTCTGAATATAAAGAAAGCCGATTATCCGAAATAAATATTCCGCCCGGTTTTAATGTACGAAATATATTATTTACCGCTTCGATAAGTTCATTTTTATCAAGAATATAGCCTAACGTATTATTAATTGAAATTATATCAAATTCTTCATCCGGATATTCTTTAAGAGCATCCTGAATTTTTGTTTGCCATTTTGCTTTTTCAGGATTATTATATGTATTCCGCAGATATTCAAATATATCATCTGAAACTCTGTATTTTTTATAGCTGGGTAAATTGTATTTTGAACCGTCATCTTTGATAAAACTTGATGCTACAAACATTGGTTCTCCCCAGTTGTCATAATAGGATTGTTTAAAAAGATTATCTTCATAAGGTTTTCCTTGTAAATCAACGGTGTACATATCAAGGATATCTTTGAGTTCTTCTTCCCTTGCTAAACTTTTAACAGTAGCTAATAAAGAATATGGTTCTTGTGATTCACCAATACCTCCGACAAGCATTTTAACTTTATTATTTTTAAGATATGGCAAAGTGAATTGATTAAAAAATATTTTTAATGAATGTATTATATCAATAAATTCGTCAGACGGTGAGCCATAACATCCACCGCGTCTAAAGTAGCTTGAAGCAAGAATATCATATTTCTTTTTAAGTTCATAAAAATCCGGGTGATGTTCAGGCTGTGCTTCTTTTGTTGTCTTATTTCTATAATAATATTCTTTAACGGAATTACTGTCATCTGTACACGAACTATCTTCTGCTTTGTCAAATGCGTCTTGTTTCAGTAATGGTATTGTTATTGAGGAAAATAATGTTCCAAAACTAAATTTAGCTGATTTGCCAAGTCCTTTAAAATTTGTATTATATTTTTGTTCAGCTGAGTTATTTATGAATATTTTTGTTTGAAAATTTACCGGCGATAAATACATATTTTACATTCTTATTTGCACTAAACTTTTATAAATTTAATAAGGCGGCTAAATAAAAAATTTGCGTTATTATTTAAAATTGTTTACAAAAGTACACAGAAATATTTCATTAAAACCATGTTTAGAATTATTAATTTGGCAGTGTTTTCATTAAGTTGTATAAACTTATTCCCCATGTAGAATATATAATATGAGCGATATTAATAAATACATTTACAAAGGAGCCATTCATATTCATACAAAATTGTCTGACGGAACAGGCAGTACAAAATCTGTTGTCAAAGCTGCCAGGCAATCAGGCCTGGACTGGATAATTATTACGGACCACAATTATTATGATACGGAAGAAGGTATAATAGACGGGGTTTATGTTATTAAAGGCGAAGAAGTTTCTTCTCTGACCTGTAACCATTGTTTGGCACTTGGAATAAATCAAACAATACAGCCGGATGATAATCAACAGGTATATCTGGATAAAATTTGCGAACAAGGCGGTTTTAGTTTTGCTGCACATCCGGATGAGGGTACTGTTGCTGATGAAGAAGGAAATTTATGTCCAAGAAAAAATTCTTACAAATGTATTCCATGGACTGATAAAAACGTTAAACCTGACGGAATTGAAATCTGGAACTGGTTTTCAAATTGGGCGGATAATATTGATGACAGCAGCATTTTTAAATTGGCTTATGCATATTTTTTTAAAAATTCTATTATAAAACCTCCGTCACCATTGACACTAAAGTGGTGGGATAAACTTAATTCCGAATCGGAAAATGTTGTTCCTGCTCTCGGAGGAGTTGATGCCCACGCACTTAAAATATACCGTTATATACTTCCGCTCACAATTTTCCCGTATAAAACCTGTTTTGATACAATTACAAATTTTATTTACTTGCCGCATAAATTATCAGAAGATTTTAAAACCGCAAAAAAACAGATATTGAATGCCGTAAAAAGTGGAAACAATATGATTATCAATCGCAAGGTTTGCCGTGATATTCCGCAGATATATATTACAAATTCTCAAAAAACATATTACTGCGGAGAAGATGTTTTATTGGATAAAAATTGTTGTTTACATTTTGTATCAAAAGAAAAAATGAGTGTTTGTTTGGTTTATAATGGAACACAGACGGATAAATTTGTATCCGATAAATTTGATTACACTATTTCAAAAAGCGGGAAATATCGCTTGGAAGTATTTTATAAAAATAAAGGATATATTTACACAAATCCCTTTAATGTCAAGGATAAGGTCGAAGCATAATGATTAACACTGACGACGAACAACAAAAAAGATATGCCGTGATGGATGATACCATTCCGACAAAAGAAAGAATTATCGCCTGGCCGAGAATGGGTAATATAGATCTTTCAATGGAAGCTCTTGTCAGCTCTCTTGGGGCAAAAATCGTTATGCCGCCGCAAAATACAAATGAAGCTCTTGAAATAGGTGTTAAGAACAGTATTGAAGGAATTTGCCTTCCTTATAAACTTAATCTTGCAAATTATGTTATGGCACTCGAGCAGGGTGCAAATACATTAATGATGTTTCAGGCACCGGGTTCTTGCCGTTTTGGTAACTACACAAAAATGGCTCAGAAAACACTAAAAAAAATGGGTTACAAATTTGATATGTGCGTTTTTGATATGTATCAAAGCAAAATGAAGCAAACTCTTGCTGCTTTTTGGCACGTTACAAGATGCATAAACCCTTTCAGATATTATAAAGGTTTTAGTACCGGATTTAACAAGGCATTTGCAATTGATACTGCAGAAAGATTGTTATTTTATACCCGTCCGAGAGAATTAAATAAAGGCGATGCGGAAAAATGTTATAAAAAGTGGTATCAAATTATCAGGGAAACAACTTCAATCTCGGGCTGCAAAAAATTAAAAAAACAGGTAATTGAAGATTTTAAAAAGATTCCGATTGACAAAGATAAAATAGTTCCCAAAGTTTATTTGCTCGGAGAATTTTTTGTTCTTCTGGATCCATACACAAATCAGGAAATTGAAAAAACAGTTGGTGATTTGGGTGTAGAAGTACAAAGGCAGATTTTCTTTTCGGATTGGCTGGAACACGTTTTAAAACCGTCTTTGTTTTATAAAAAAGAGTCTCACAGAGAACGTTGCGTGAGGTATGCCAAAGATTATATGAAAAGAGCAATCGGCGGTGAATGCATTGAGACTGTAGGGGATACGGTTTATGGTGCAAGAAATGGTGTTGATGGTATAATACATATAATGCCGTTTTCGTGTATGCCGGAAATCGTTGCACAAAACATTCTCCCTAAAGTTAGCAAAAAGGAAGATATTCCTGTTTTGGAGCTGGTTTTGGATGAACAAACCGGAAAAGCAGGTAATATTACCAGAATAGAAGCATTTATTGATTTGGTAAAAAGAAGAAAATTAAGAGAGGTAAATAAAAATGACAACAAAATCAAGAAATAGAATGACATTTGAACGTCTTAAGTACTACAGACATCTGGGTGGCGGTGCAATGACCTGTATTAAAAGCAGATTGTCCAAAACACCAAAACCGTTGTGTTTTTCATTAATGGTAACAAACAAATGTAACTGTAATTGTGATTTTTGTTTCTGGAAGCATAAAAATGACCATGAGGATATGCCGCTTGATGAAATCCAAAGACTTTTGAAAGAAGCAGGCGAAATAGGGTATTTAGACAGTATTCTTTGGGGCGGGGAACCTCTGTTAAGACAGGATTTTACTGAAATATGCAAAGCATCACACGATGCAGGCTTATATACAAAAATTGCAACAAACGGCTGGTTTCTTCAGGAAAATCCGGGATTTGGGCAATATACTGATTTAATGTTTGTTTCCCTTGATGCTGTTGGTAAAGCTCACGATGACATCAGACATTTACCCGGAATATGTGACAGAGTTATGAGCGGTGTAGAATATCACAAAATTCATTCTCCGAAAATGAGAATTTATGTTTGCTGTACAGTTTCTGCACAGACTGATTTTGAACAGATTAAAGAAGTTGCTCAATACTGTAAAGATGCAGATATTCTTCTTTACTTTACCGTAAATAAATCAAATCAGACATTGGAAGAAGCCCAAAACGTTAAAGACACCGAACTTGAAAGCGATCAGTTAAAAGAAATATTTATAAAAATAAAAGACCTGAAAAAGCAAGGTTTCCCAATCAGAAACTCTGACTATTTTATGGATTACATTATAGATAAAAAGAATTATTACGAATGCCATTGGCCGAGAATTTCAACCGTAATATATTCAAACGGTGATATGCTGCAGTGTTATGACAGACAGCCGTTTATAAGTGTACGAGGCAGAGCATTAAAAGATGTAATCAAAGATCCTATTTTTGTCAACTCTGTAAACAAATGTAAAGATTGCAAACTTGCCTGTGTAGGTAACTATGCACTTGATGCTTCTGGACTTTGGCGCCTTCAGTGGCCTGCTATCAAATCTCTCATGCAGATTGCTATTACATAATCAGCATGCCATAATTTTGTAGGAAGTATATACGAAAAACCTCTGAAAGGATTTTTATAATGTTAAAAAAACTGTTTACAATGTTTGTTTTAGTGGCATTTTGTTCAATGCAGCCGGCATTAGCAATTGATATGAAAGCTATTAACCTGTCGGAGAGTGATGTATTTGAAGATAATGACCAGGAATTGGATATCAGACACTCTGTAAGAGAACCTTTGAGTACAATAGAAAAAATGTACAACTCATTGGAAAATGCTAAAACCAATAATATTTTAAGACAAGCCGGATATCAGTATTTTAGCTCAGGTGTCGGCGGCGGTTCTTCTACCGGCAAATACGACAGTTCCTATAAATTAAGTATAGGTGAAAAAATAAATGTCCTTTCTTACGGAACATCTGTTGATGTAATTTCTATGTCGGGTTCCAATCTTATTTCACCTAATTTGACAGCAGAAATAGGTTCAAACGGTTCTATATTTATTCCGGGACTCGGACCAATCAAAGCTGAAGGAAGAACACTTGGTGCTGTTGAAAAAGATGCTAATGCTTTAGCAAGACAGAAGTATTCAAATATGAGTATAAAACTTCAAATACCATCAGGCAGCGGTTATTCGGTATTTATTTACGGTGAAGTTCACAAACCGGGTAAAGTTTATATTAGCAGTAATTCCACTATTTTAGATGCATTAAAAGCTGCAGGCGGAGTTAAAAAAACAGGTACTTTAAGAAACATCAAGTATAATAATAAAACAGTAGACTTATACAGTACCTTATTCCTTGGCAATGATAATAACATTATAGTTAAAGCAAACGACAAGATTTTTGTTGATACAATCAAAAATACAATGTCATTTAAAAATGGTGTAACAAATCCGGGTATTTATGAATTTAAAACAGGTGAAACAATCGGTGATATGATTAAGTATGCAGGTGATTTGCTTGTAACAACTCAAAGAACGGATATCGTACTAGACGGGTTTGATAAAAATGCAAAACAAAAAGTTGCCAGGGAAATTTCTTATATAAACGCAAAAAGTACAAAACTCACGGATGGTGATTCAATTGAGTTTCAGGAAATGTATAATGATGTTGAAAATATCGTAACTCTGCAGGGTAACATTAAACACCCTGCTGTATATGCATACAAAGACGGCATGAGATTGTCTGATATACTCAAAAATGAAGATGAACTTATGGAAGAAACATTCATTTATCAGGCAGTAATAAGAAGAGTTTTGGGAGATAATAATACTGTAGAGACAATTCCGGTATATTTAAAAGACTTTTTTGCAGGCTTAAACGACCCTGTTTTGCAGCCAAAGGATATTATTTCTATCTACAAAAATACTAACAGGGACTTTGTTGACGTGTATGGTTGTATAAATTTACCTAAACATATTCCGTATAAAGCTGGTATGAAATTGGCAGACGTTATGTCAGATATTCAATTTGTAGAATCAAATATTGTCAAAACAGTGCCGGAAACAGCAAACGAAGAAGCAAATACGGAATCAAATAACGAAGAAGCTGTTCAGGAAGGTGATAAGCTCAAAATATCAGCTAAAACAGAAACTGTTACCAAACTGATTCCTGCTGAAAATGTTGCAGTAGAAATTATTGATAAAGACGGTTCAGCAACTCAAATTTATTATCTTTACGACATTATGATAAACGGATATAAAATTGATAAAATACCGTTAAAACCTGAAGATAAAATATTCTTCAGAACACTTAGGAATAATGAAGTTATAAAAACTGTTAAAATCTCAGGTTTTGTTAAACTTCCCGGTGTGTATTCATTTATAAAAGGTCAAAAACTTGTTGATGTAATAAATATGGCCGGTGGTTTGGAAGAAGAAGCAAATTTACCAGGTATTTCTTTTAAACGTACAAATTTAAAAGCAAAACAAGCTGAAATTGCAAAATACAATGCCGAGAGAGATATAAAACTTATAGAAGGCAGGCTTGCTGCCGGTTATAAGCAAGATGTACCATCCCAGAACATGAAAATGAATCTTATTGATCAGCTGGAGCAGGAAAAGGGCGAATATGGTAATCAATATTCAGGCAGAATTGCATTGCACATAACCAGTAATGATTTATCCAAAATAAGCAAAGTTGATAACCTTGAGATACAAGACGGAGACGATATTTATATACCAAGAGAATCAACTTATGTTGCAGTAATCGGTGAAGTATATAACGAACAGGCATTTATTTATGCAAAAGGGACAACTGTTAAACATTATTTAAAACAAGTCGGCGGTTATACTCCAAATGCTAATAAATTCAGAATCTATAAAGTCGGTATAGACGGAAGGTCTGAAAGGGTTCATTTAAGTTCAAGAGTTTTAGCAGGTGATACGATTGTTGTTCCGAGAAGAGTATCAGGAAACGATTGGTTAACTCCTATCTGTCAAACATTGCAAAGTGTTGCACAGGTGGCAATTATCGGTCTCGCTGTGCGTAGATGGTAGAATTGGATAAATTATAATGTTTAACTTTCTGAATAAAGAAAAACGCAATTATAACAGAAGATATCCTGAAGACTACGGTTTTATAAGAACAGTCTGGATTACGATATTTCTTTGGTTTGTTGTATGGCCTGCTGCATTTTTTTGGTACACAGCTCGTGTGGAAGGCTGGAAAAATGTGGATAGAAAAAAAAGGTATGTTTATACATCTAACCATCAGTCTTACATAGATCCGCCGCTAATATCGGTTGTTGCAAATGCACCTGTAGCTTATATGGCTAAAAAAGAACTATATGAACATAAAAATCCGCTTATAAGATTTTTGGTTATAAGTCTTGGTGCATTTTCTGTTGACAGGGATAATCCAGAAAAGGCAACCTTAAAAACTATTATTGATATAGCAAAGAAAACAAAATGGAATCTTGGAATGTTCCCACAGGGGAGACAAATTACAGAGGGCGAAAAATTTAGTGATATAAAACCCGGCTTTGTTTCTATCGCAAAGCTTGCAAAAATGGATATTGTTCCGATTGCAATTTGTGGATTTAGAGGATATACGTGGATTCCTTTCCAAAAAAGCAAGCACCTTACTTTAAAAATCGGAAAGCCAATCTCATACGAACTTCCGGAAGAAGAAATCGTAAAACAGTGGGTTGATTATATGAAAGAGAATGTGGATTAATACATTCCTATAATTTTGTTGATACCTTCTTTTGCTGTATTAAATAGCTCTATCATTCTTTCAAATTCGTAAGGCTCGCCTTCTGATGTGGTTTGAAAATCAACTATTTTACCGTTTTTTGTTAAAATCACATTTGAATCAACCTGAGCATTTGAATCTTCCGCATAATTCAGGTCAAGTTTAATTTCACCGTCAACAATTCCGATAGAGATTGCTGCAATTGGCTCAATTATCGGATTCTCTTTTAAATCACCTGATTCCATGAGTTTTTTAACAGCATCTTTTAGTGCAAGAAAACCACCGCAAATACTTGCAGTTCTTGTTCCTCCGTCTGCCTGAATAACATCGGCATCAATTGTTATTGTCATACCGGGCATTTTTTCTAAATCAACGCAAGCTCTTAAACTTCTTCCTATAAGTCTTTGAATCTCATGAGTTCTTCCGGATACTTTTTCCCTTTCTCTTTTGCATCTTGTATTTGTAGCTGACGGGAGCAGTGAATATTCCGCAGTAACCCAACCTCTTAAATCTTCGTCTTTCATCCATTTGGGCTTTGTTAAATCAACCGAGGCGGTAGTAATAACCTTTGTATCGCCAAATTCAACAAGAACGGAGCCGAGTGCGTGTTTTGTAAAATTGTGAGTAAATTTTATTGGTCTTAGTTCATTATTTTTTCTTCCGTCTAATCTCATAGAGCCTCCTAAAATTTATAAACTTATTTTATAATTATTATACCAAAACTTCTTTTTCATTTTTGTATGTTACATATCCTAAAGGTGCAGCAGGCGGTTTTCTCAGGTATTTGCCGTGTGTATAAACTACTCCTACCTTAGATGGCAGAGTTGCTGAAGAATATTTTCTTGCAAGTTTACAACACTCAAAAAGAATATCTTCATTCGGTTCTTTTCCGTTTGTTTTCAGCAGTATATGTGAGCCGGCACAGGTTCTTGTATGAAACCAAATATCATCATCTTTCATAAGTTTTGATATTATAAAATCGTTTTGTTTATTATTTTTTCCTATATATATATCAAAATCTTTTATATTTATTTTTTCAACTGCAGGTTTCACTTTATCTTTGCTTTTTTGTACTTCAATTCCTAATTCGTATTTAATTTCCTCCATATCTGCAATTTTTTTAGAGGAATTAATGCTGTAAAGAATATTTTCTAGGTATTCTTTTTCAATATTTAATTCTGAAAGAAGTGCTTCGGATTTTTCTTTTGTCGTTTTTGATTTTGTATAAAGCTTGTAATATCTCTGAGCATTTTCACTCAAAGTTTTTGTTTCATCCAGTTCAATTATAATATTTTTATTATTAATGTAATCGAAAACTTCTATATTTTTCATGTAGTCTTTTTTTTGATACAAATTTGCTGTCAGCAAATCTCCAAACAGCTTATATTTGTCAGTGTTATCTCTTTTTTTTAGCACCAGAGAAATTTTTGATATCGAATTTTTTGTTTTTTTTAGTTTTTTGTTAACTATATCAGAAAGTTTTTCTTTCTCCAGATTCAAAATAATACTTTCCTGAATTGAGGCATAATAATTATCAAGCATATCGCTTACAGAGTTTTGGGGAACGGAATTTTCAATTAATTCACTAAAAAGAGTGTATCTGTCATCTTTTATAGCCGGTGAATAAGATGTTGTTGTCAAATAATTATTAATTTTATCCTGAGAAAGATTTGTAAACTGTAATTTCAACTCGTTAGAAAGTGTTATATCTTTATTGGCAGGCGGATAAATATATTTCAATCCTCCCTGAAGTTCTCTGTACCGGCTTTTTTCAGAACCGACATTGTGAGCACATCCTATAATAACTGAATTGTCTTTGTTATATAAAATTATGTTGGAATGTTTGCCCATAAGTTCTACAGCAAGACAAAGCAGATGTTTTTCAGAAAGTTCATCTAAAGTTTCAAAATGCAGTTCTAAAATTCTTTCTTTTTCAACTGCAACCGCATCAGAAATTTTGGCTCCTTCAAGGTATTTTCTGAGAAGCATACAAAACATAGGTGGTTTTTTTGGAATCATAATTGAACGTTTTGCTTCGTTTTCAGAACTCATAAATGATATATGATACATTTGCGGATTGATATTTATGTATAACTTTTTCTGTTTTCCGTTATTTCTGAGAGAAAAAATAAAATCCCGTCTTGTCGGTTGCTGAATCTTTTGCAAGCGCGCACCGATAAAAAAATCAATATTTTCGGCTAAAAATGCTTTCAGGGTTAAAAAATCAATATTAATCATCTGTATCCCCTGTAGCTGTTTCTTGTGTTTGTATAATTATATAATTTATTATTGTAATTTGAATAGTTCATGTGTATTCTGTTTCTTGTGGCATAATTCGCCTGCGATTGCCAGTAAGGAACAACCCTGTTGTTAACCTGCCGGTTATAATTATTTCTGTATGAACTTGCCCGCATTGTCTGATATACGGCATTGTTAATTGAAGCCGGATATGCGGGAAGAAATGATAGTAAACAAATTAACAACAGAACTTTTTTCATAGCCATATTATAGCATTAAATATTTGAATTAATTATTCTGTCCACACAGGCTTTTGGTGAATACTGCCATTCCCGTGCGGATATTCTTGATACTTTCAAGCCGGTGCGTTCAATGATTGCCTGTTTTTTCATATTAGAGATACGGCATACTGTTTTATCTTCAACACCGTCGCATTCAACTACAAATTTGTTATCTACAAGCAAATCAATGCTCAAACCTGCAATATTAACACCGCATGTAACTTCATGTCCTAATTGTCTGAAGGTATCAGCCACTTCTTTTTCAAATGCATTTTTGTAAATATTTTCATCAAATTCATTGGACTGACTTAATTTATATCTGTCTTCATATTCCTGAACAGTGCCGAGGTAACTTCTTAAAATGCCTTCAGGCAGTTCTCTCGGATTTTTCGATATAAAGTTTATCATTTGATATCTTGCTCTGGTTATGGCAACATTAAACAGGTTTGGTTTTTGCAGGAAGATTAAACTTTGCGGATAACTGTTATTTGCATAAGCCCAGGATATTAGTATAATATCTCTTTCATCGCCCTGGAAAGTATGTGCGGTACCAATTTCTATCTGGTGTTTTTCCATCATGTGTTCTGTCAAAACTTTTGCAACAGATATTTTTAGTTGTTCAACCTGTGCTCTGAACGGCGAAATTATACCTATTGAAACAGGATGTTCAGGGTTCTTTCTTTCATCTTCTACTACAATTTCGTGCAGACGTTTAACCAGTGCTTCTATTTCAGGCAAATTCCTTGTTGCATCAAAATCTACTTTTCCGTCAGGAACAACAACCGTTTCAAGAACTTTGCGTGAATTGTCGTTTCTCCTCATTACACGGATTCTGTTTCCGTAAAATTCTTTATTTGAATAACTTATAATAGGTGGCAAACTTCTGAAATGTTCATCAAGTAATACCGGATGCATTGAATAGTAGTTTGCCAAATCAAACATAGAGTTTGTTCTGAATCTCCACATAAGCTGGTATCTGTCACCAATTCCGTACTGTGACATGAATGACTGTTCTTTTGCTTTTTCCAGAAAAGAAAGATGCGGTAATTGTTTGTCGTCACCTACAACAACAGCTTTCTTTGCCCTGAATAATATAGGGAAACAACTTGCTATGTCGCATTGAGATGCTTCATCAATTATTGCAACATCAAACAGCCCCGGTTTTAAAGGCAGAGAACCGGATGCTGCATAAGTTGTAACGCACCAGCAAGGGAATGCTTCCATAAGAGGTTTAAAATCTTCCTGCTCAAGCAGTCTGCTTTGAAGATTTTTCTTTCTTTCGGTCAGTGATTTTGAGTGTACAAAAAGTCTCTGACGCTTAACAGGATCGTGCATTAGTCCCTGAAGTGCCTCTTTGCGTTTGCTTCTTAAAATATTGATTGCAAGTTTACCCTGCTTTTTCTTTAATGTTCGGATTTGTTCCGAAATAACATGAATGTTTCCGGTTTTTTGAATCTCTGCTTCAATTTTTCGAGCTTCATATATAAGTTTTATAAATTCTAATTCGGTTTGAAGTATTGAAAGATTTTCGTTGTTAACGGTAAAGTCTTTTATTCCGAGAATTTTCTTTATGTTATTTATAGCCGTAAAGTTTTTTATTCCTGCAAAAATACCGGATTTTTCCTGATTTGCTGACAAATCATAGATGGTGCTTTCTATTGTAGAAATTTCGTCACCTTTTAAATCACGGGTTATATATAAGTGATTTGAATGCTGAGGTTGTTCAAGTTTAATGCGTTCATTTACCCCTGTCCATTGTTCCTCAAGTTTTATAATTTTTTCCGCCTTCTTTTCCAAATCGGAAATTGTTTTCAGAAGTTCTTCCATATCAGTAACGCTGCAGAAAATTGTATCATCCATTCCCTCGTTAATATTAATTTTTTCTGCAAGCAAGTCCTGAAGTTGCATTGAAAGTTCTCTCTGGTAATTTAGTCTGCCGGCTCTTAATGCGAGGAACGGAGCACCAAGTTCATTTAGTCTTTCTGCAACAACATCAACCGCTTTATCCATTCTTGATGCAATTAAAACGGTCTTTCCGTTTGCAATAAGATGTGCCGCAAGGTTAACAATAGTTTGAGATTTACCGGTTCCGGGAGGCCCGAAAACGGATACCAATCTTGAATTTTCAACGTTTTTGATTACGTTTAATTGTGCATCCGAGAGTGATAAAGGTGTTACGGGAAAGAAGTTTTCCAGTGTTTTTTGCTGTGAATCAACAGGTTTTGATTGAGTGTATTCTTCATTTATTATATTCAATACTGTTTCACGATAAACACCGCTCGGCTTTTCCGCAATTTGAGTAAGTTCGTGTAAAACTCCGGCAGTAGCGGACGGTCGTTTGGTCAAAATAATTGCACACTGATTTGTAATATTTATTTTTTCAAGTTTTATTGCCTGTTTCTTTATTAATTCATTTTCCCGTTCTTCTGCTTCAATTATTTCATCAATATTTTCCGAAGTAATTCTTTCGTTATAAAAATCTTTTGATATATTATCTTCTTCTACCTTGATTCCCGTATCAAGTGAAATATCAATATCAGGTACTATTGATTTTAATGTGGTTAGAAATATATCCAGTTTTTCCTGAGTAATCGGAACGGACGGAACAACGTCCAAAAGCCCTTCCAGCAGAGATTCCGTTTCATCTTCATCATCTGATTTTTTCATTAATGCCGTTAAAGCACCGGTATTAAGTGAAATAAATTCATCGGTGAGCATACAATTTATGTTTACACCATTTCTTTCAAGGTGACAGGGGGTATATAGAAGCGGAGTCAGGAACTCATTTTTTCTTCCGGATTTGCTTTTTCCTGTGAGGAATAAATATCCGTAAATAAGATACTTGTCTTTTTGGCTTGTGTCAGCCTGAATCATAAGCTCGGTAATTTTGGAATCCGAGCCGTCAAGCTTTAGATATTCCAAACCCTGAGTAAAGAGAGTGTCCTCTTCGTTAAGAAAAATCCATTTGTTATCTTTATCAGCCTTTAAGTTTCTGAAGGTTGAACTTTTAACTTCTTCTCTTACACAATCGTGAAGATATTGGCTGAGTTTTTTAATAAAACTGTTATTAAATGCTGAATTAATAGCTCTGGTTGCTTCCTGTAACATTATTTTCCCCTCTGTACTTATATAATGCAACCATTATAGCATATTATTACTGCCCGGTAAATGATGTAAACAGTGTAAATTACAATCCGAAAATTATTTTCAGCAGTTGTAAAATGTTTGCTGGTTAATATTACGACCGGTTTTTAACAACCTGAAATTGAATTGATTTTAGTCATCTTTTTTATCCGAACCGTTAAGTTTGTCTTCGATTTTATCTCCCAGATATGCACCGCCGCAACCGGTACCGACTACTCCTGCCGCTCCGACTAATGCCGGAAGTGCGGCACCTGCTGTGCATATTGTAAGCAGTCCGCCTATAAGACCAAGCCCAAATCCGTAAAAGGCTCCGCCTCCGCCTTTAAATGACGGTGTGTTTGTGTTCTTGTGATGTTTTGGACTGAGTGTTTGTAATCTGTTATTCTGATAATAATTGGTTTGTATAGCTTGAATTCTCATGCCGTTTACTCCTTTTTTCTGTATTTTTTGTACGATTTTAAGGCACATGTATCCCTGTTTTAGCGATAACTGTGATATTTAGTTTTTTATTTAAAGACCATTATTTGCATAGACAATCTACAAAAAAGTTGAAGACGTTAACTTCTTCAACTTTTCTTGCACACAACACTTTTCTGTTTATTTTTTGATTATTATTCGATAAATAGTATTTTTTGTATAGCATTTTATCCTACCTTTTATAATAACCTTAATAGGATTTTAAACAGATTTAAAACGTTTGTAAATACTTTATTTATAAAATGTTATAATTCTTTACACTCTTGTTACTTTAACATCAGGCAGAGATAAAATTCATTTATTTTTTACCAATTATTTTATCAGTTCTTCAGCCGCTTCATAAATATCATCAGGCAAAAAACGGTTATTAAGATTTATGGCAATTCTTCTTGATTCTACGGTGTTATAGTTGTTTGTTACAGGCTTGCCGATAAAAACTTCTGCTGCCGGTTCTGCCGGTATGCGGCCTGATTTTAGGGAGTTGGATGCTTTATCTGAGAGTGATACCATTATAGGTTTATCCGGTAAGAATTTTAATCTTGCAGAAAGTCCTCTCATGTTCATAACAAACCAATTTAAATCTCCACCCATAGCACAGAATCCTTTTGTCAATTCATTAGTGGTATAAAATTTTGCTTTGAAATTCGGTTTATTGTTTTGTGATAAGTTTTTTGTGTTTGAATAATAGTTTGCATTTATACTGTTTACTTGCATAATAAACTCCTTGTACTTATATATAATCCCTATAGTATTGAATATTATTATAACCATAAATTTATTACAAGAGATAATTCAGGGTGCATTACCAATTAAAAATATGTAATCAGGTTTTGCAATTTTTGTTTATGTTTCTATTTTATAGCACCGGTGTTATCATTCTTCTTTATTTTATATTTGATACGGTTTTCTATTTGTTTTTTTCTGATTATATCCAGCCTTTCATTAAGTTCATGTAATTTATCCTGAAGCAGCAACAGATAGCTGTGCAGGTTTGATTTCTGAAGATAGTTGTTATCATAAAAATACATTGTTCTGTTTATGTGATTAATTTTATCATTTAAATCTTTTATATTAAATCTCAAAAGTTTGTTATAAAGAATAAAAAACGAATTTTCAATTTTATCACCACGCATAACCAGCAGTTGTGTAGCTATGCTGCCGCGTACTTTAGGGAAACTGAGCCTTAAATCATATCCTTCCGGAGTAATATTGTCAAATTTGACTGCTGTGGAAGCTAATTTTGTAGAAATACCGTTTTCATTTTTAAACTTTTGGCTTTTATGCGGCTTTCTTAAATATATTCTCATCTTTGTCCGGTAATTTTCAAAGTTGGAATAAATATCGTCAATAAGGTCTTTATACTTATCCATTGTTGCAACATTAGAATTGGAACGCATTAATTTTAGTTCTTCCTTTTTGTCAAACCAGTTTTTGGTGTATTCAATAAATTGTTCCATCTCTTTGTTTAAGTCGGTAAGGTATGAATGCAGATTTGATTCATCAACTTCTTTCTGTGTGTAATAATCGGGAGTTATATAAATTCGGTATGATGAAGTTCCGGAGTTTACATGTTTGCTTGGAAAGTTCTTCTGAACAGTTTTCATATCTTCTGAAATAACAAACTTTGATTCGTTACCGTTAACATCAGTTACTGTTATTGCATTATGTGTATTATATTTGTATGTTGTACGGAAAAAGCTGATTGATTCACCATTCGCTCCTATGTTTTTAAAACCTATCTTATTAGCTACGGGCTGAGGTAAATAGTTTTTGTATTGATTTCTTACTTGATATTTGGTTTTCCCGTCAGTTATTTTTTGGTAGAGTTTTTGTATAATCCTGAATTTTTCATTGATTGATTCAATTAATTTTTCTTCTTTGGTGCAGATAAGACCGGCATTATCAGGCTTAACTATTTTTCTCGTACGGTGTATGGTTTTTTTTAGATTTTCTGTTTTGTCGGTGGTTGTTTGTTCAGGAATGAACGGCTGAGGTATTTTCGGCTGCAGACATTCCCGTTTTCCCTCTATTATTTTTCCTTCAACAAAATCAAGAATTTTGCTCATTTCATCTTCAATATTTGAATCTGAGAACTCACCAACATGGCTATAATTGTTGTTCCTGTTATTTAAGCTAAAATGTCTGTATAATTGATTACTTTCCGGTTCAATAATATCAAAATTCAAAAAATCACCGTTTGGTGAAAAAACGTGATAATCAAATTTATTATCGGATATTATAATACCCTCTTGTAAATCTTTACCTATTTGTTTAATCCCGACTTCTTTCAGTCTTTGTTCGTTTTGTGATATTAACTTTGAATCAACTTCTTCCAAAAATCTTTCCAGTGAAAAAGAGATGCTTTTTACCTGCGATTTAATAAATGTTTGGGCATAGTTTGACAGTGTGCCGAATTTTTTTTGTAAATTTAATTTATTTATTGGTGTAATACTTATAGGATTCATAATTTATATAAAAACCGTAAATATATTTTTTGACAGATATTTAACGGAAATTTTAGCTATGAAACAGAATAAGCAAATATATTATAAATACAGTATTAAAAATTATAAATGAACTTATTATTGTATTCGTTATAATAATACAATGCAGTGTTATTTGGATATAATATTTTTTGGTGAAACCATATAAGTTGCGCCTGTTTCATCAAGGATAAATTTTATAGGAACATCATATATTTTAGAACAAGCATTTACAGACCAAAGTTCTTCCCATAGACCTCCAACAACTTGTTGACCTCTGTATTTTAAATTGTATGGTTGCTTTGTAACTTTAGTGTTAACAATTTTCATGTTTTTACAATTGGCAGCTTTTGTTCCTACAGCCATATATACCGGTCTTAAGGTATCATACTGTAATTTTTTGTTTGCTACAGATTCACCCGGAAGAGGCAAACTGGTATCATAGCCTTGGGCAAAAACATAACCTCCAACAGAAAAAGTTATGCAAACTATTGCTATAAATAATTTTTTTATCATATAAAGATTCCTTTTTATATTCTGCAAAAATGTCAATGAAGTTACTTTTGACAAGAAAATATTAGCAAATTTAGGTAATAATTGCAATCTTTTTCACAGGCTGAGATTGCTTATGAAACCTGATACACAAATTAACAATAAAAAGTTCTGTTAATATTGTTTTCAGCTAAATATCTTACAAAGTTACGATATTCTTCTAACTCCGTTTTTTTCTTTTCTAAAATTGCTCTTTCTGCTTCGGTTACAAATCTGTCCGGTTCCTGAACAGTTTTATTTATATGATTTTCAGCTAACCAATGAATATATTTTTTAAATTCTGCTGCAGTAACATTATTCCTGTCATATATTATCGGACAGGGCGGTATGTTATTTTTGATTTCTTTAGTTTGTTGCGGTTCTGCTAATCTGCGAAATATTTTTAATATTTTCATACTTAATTCCTAATTAAAAGGTGTCGATGAAGTTACTTTCGACAGGAAAATATTAGCAAATTTAGGTAAAGAATGCAATATTTTTCATAAGTTAATATTGCTTATGAAATTGGACACACAAACGTATTATAATATTAGGATGATTTTGGAATACGAGACTAATAACTATTACATAAAGAATTCCAAAAGTTCCCTTTTAAACTAAAGTTGTCATTACTTACCATATTATTGTATATCTCTTGAGCACGTTGTTGGCTATGAAAGTCATTTATAAGAATAAATTCACCTGACTTCATATGAAGTTCTATAGAATATGTTACCATCTTATTGCAAAAAGGAATTCCTCCTCTATCACTATTATGAATATTTTCCCTGATTTCATAGTGCTCAATATCAGATGTTTTGAACCAGTTAATAAATTTAGGATTTCTAAAAAAAACACTTTTTGAGTAAATAGTACAATTATTATTTGAACATTCAATACTGTGTATAGGCAAAAAACAAAATGCAATAATAACAATTATTAAGATTATTAAAGCAAATTTATTTGATATTTCTTTGTTATACCATTTTTGTTGCATGGTTGACTCTCAACTTTGTTCTTTAAAATGGTCGATTGGATGACTATTTTACCCTTCAATGAAGAAATTGTATCACATTATATTGGCTCTGACAATATCTATCACAGGTTTGTATCTGTTATGAAACAATCCACACAGAAATACTACAATATGAGAATAATACTAGGTTATGAAATTGGTGCAAGAAATTGCACCCAGGCTATGCTTAATAATTAAATTTTATAATATTGAGCTATAGCATTTATGATATTTGCATTTTGATTGGCTTTTGCATATTGTTCAAAATCTCCAGATACATTGTGGTCAAGCTTTGTTTCTTTTCCATTATTTTGAACACTAATAGCTTGAATTGTCTTTATAAATTTATTGTTATAATCAATTTGATATGTTATTACAATGTAATTTACATATGTTTTATTTTCTGAATCAAGCTTTACTTTACAGGTTACAACATTATTGGAGTTATTAAGTGAATTAATATCATAATATGCAATACCACTATCAGTTTTTCCAAATTCTACCCAATTTTCATTTTCTTGTTGTTTTTTGCTGCCACAGCCAAACAAAAAGAGTATTGACACGAATATCACTAATAGTAAAAGATTTTTCATATTATCAAGCCTCCGTTTCTTAAAATAATGTCGACGAGGGAACTTGTCTTGCTGCGCTCGCATTAAATGTGCCTACGTGTTTTCTTCAAATCACTCACGTGCTTTTCGCAAAAGCACTTCGTACTCTGCTCGCTTGCGCTGAACCCCGGAAGGTGATTCCAGCCCAACCCAACTTCATAATAAAAGAGATACTGACATAAGTCAACATCTCTTTTATGGTGTCGTAGGGGGGACTTGAACCCCCAAGGATTTCTCCACACGCCCCTCAAACGTG
>JAEEGL010421884.1_pt1 | contig 56408 bp, 45 predicted proteins | sample 9134231 | NCBI WGS metagenome assembly JAEEGL01 (sample SAMN16246548, study PRJNA631951) | gut metagenome | biome: gut microbiome; feature: rumen; material: fiber-attached | host: Bos | place: Iran: Karaj | collected 2018-10
GTAAATGACCAGTCGTTATCTTCATTTAGTTCAGCTTCAAGGTCATTTAACATTACTGTAATACTTTCAGGACGGGTTTCATCAGCGTTATCATTATCAACCCATTCTTTAGTTACTACGATTTCTTTTACTAAAGTGTTTGTAACTGTGTAACCATCTTCGGTTTCTTCGATTTCTGTTGTGTAATTATCTACTTCGACTTCTGAAAGTTCGTATTCAATTTCGTTACCTTCTTCATCGTAAACTGGAAGATTCTCAAACGTAAATGACCAGTCGTTATCTTCATTTAGTTCAGCTTCAAGGTCATTTAACATTACGGTGATGCTGTCTGGACGAGTTTCATCAGCATTATTGCCATCGATCCATTCTTTTGTTACTACGATTTCTTTTACTAATGTATTTGTTATTATATAACCGTTTACAGTTTCTTCAATATCAGTTATATAATCTTCTACTGATACTTCAGATAACTCATATTCAATTGCATTACCATCTTCATCGTAAATAGGTAAATCTTCAAATGTATATGACCAGTTATTATCGTCATTTAATTCTGCTTCTAAATCATTTAACATTACAGTAATACTACCTGGACGGGTTTCATCTGCATTATTACCATCAACCCATTCTTTTGTTACTGTGATATTTTTACCAAGCGTATTGGTAATTAAATAACCGTCTTCAGTCTTCTCAATCTCTGTTGTGTAATTTTCTACTTCGACTTCTGATAGTTCGTATTCGATCTCATTACCTTGTTCATCGTAAACTGGTAGGTCTTCGAATGTGTATGACCAATCGTTGTCTTCATTTAGTTCAGCTTCAAGGTCATTTAACATTACTGTAATACTATCTGGACGAGTTTCATCAGCATTATTACCATCAACCCATTCTTTAGTTACTACGATTTCTTTTACTAATGTATTTGTGATTGTGTAACCATCTTCTGTTTCTTCGATTTCTGTTGTGTAATTTTCTACTTCGACTTCAGAAAGTTCGTATTCAATTTCGTTACCTTGTTCGTCATATACAGGTAAGTTTTCAAATGTATATGACCAATCATTATCTTCGTTTAGTTCAGCTTCAAGGTCATTTAGATAAACTGTGATACTGTCTGGACGAGTTTCGTCAGCATTATCACCATCAACCCATTCTTTTGTTACAATGATGTCTTTTACTAATGTATTTGTAATTGTGTAACCGTCTTCGGTTTCTTCGATTTCTGTTGTGTAATTATCTACTGATACTTCAGATAACTCATATTCAATTGCATTACCATCTTCATCATAAATAGGTAAATCTTCAAATGTATATGACCAATCATTATCTTCGTTTAGTTCTGCTTCAATATCATTTAACATTACAGTAATACTGTCTGGTCTTGTTTCGTCAGCATTATTACCATCAACCCATTCTTTTGTTACAATGATGTCTTTTACTAAAGTGTTTGTAATTGTATAACCATTAACTTGGTCGCCTTCAATTTCAGTTGTGTAATCATCTACTTCAACTTCAGATAGTAAATACTCAATTGTATTTTCATCATCGTCATATACAGGTAAGTTTTCAAATGTATATGACCAACCATTTTCTTCGTTAAGTTCACCTTCGATGTCATTTAAGTATACTGTGATACTATCTGGACGAGTTTCATCAGCATTATCGCCGTCAATCCATTCTTTTGTAACAGTTACTTCAGTAGCAACATTTTTATTTGTAAAAATAATTGAATAAGAAGTGTTTGTATATTCAATAGTACCACTTACAGTAGGATCCACACTTTCATCTTCATTATTATCTTCAACTTCAAAAGTATCATCAGGTGTAGTAATTGTAAGTAATGTTTTTTCTAATTCAAATTTGCTATCAATATTAGTTTCTATAATTGTGTATGTTGAATCTGTTAATAAATTCATTATACGCAAGTTCCAACCTTTTTTCATTCTTACAATAAATGTACTACCACTTGGTGCATAAAAATATGCTGTTCCGTCTTCTTGACTAGCACCTTCGACTTCAAGTCCATCATCAAAAGTTATGAAAGATGATGTTGAAGCCTTTGATTCTTTTACTGAGAACCAAATGTCATCATTATTAGGATCTTCTACAGTAATTGTAAATTCAAATAATTGATTATCAAAATGAGCAAATCCTTCATCATAATTAACTTCTTTTTCAATATCAATCCAAGTACGACGTTCATTATAAGCTGTTAGTTCGGCAACATTAGTTTCATTTAAGTCACCAACCACATAGTAATAATTGTCAATCATGTAATATGTACCAGAATCTGGAACTTCTGTTCCTTTTTTAATTAATAGAGTTAATTCATTATTAATTAACATAGGACGAACTATTTCACTTTTAAGTTCCCAGTTATAAGTATCGCTTCCTAATTCCCCAAATGAATAGTCATGACCAGTTGCAAGAATTTCAATTGTACCATCTTGACTAACTGTCATAATACCTACAGAAATATATGATGATGCATAGAATTCATTATCTTCATTTAATGAGATAGAATTCCATGTAGTACCATCTTGTAATACATTTAATGTTATAGGACTTGCTGTTCTATCATCTAATTCATTTTTCCACTCTTTAGAAACAGCAAACGATTGTACAGCCATCGTACTTACAGGATCTGGATTATCGTAAGATATTGTGTTTTCACCAGAATTTTCAATTCTAGTATCTGTAAATTTTAAAATAGCTGTCGTATTTGTTTTTAATATATATTCACCATTTTCATCTGGATATAAATATTCTTGAATTGTAGCATCCAGTTCATCATAATGTTCTGGATAATTTTTTAAATCTGCAATTAAGTCTAATGTATATTGACTTGGCCATACTCTAAATGTAACTTGGTAAGTAACACCATTTAAAAGTACGCCATGACTAGATAAATTCCAGTCAACAGAATCATTTCCCTCTTCGTCAGTAACTAACTGTGCAGCGGTTGGAGCTTCTGGATGTAAATCATTACCTTCATCAGTCCACTCCATTATAAACATTTGTTTTTCATCAATTGTTTCAATTTTACCTGTTATTGAATGATTACCATTTTTATCTGTCCATGTACCAACATAGTCATTACCACTTTTTGTAAATGCTATTGTATTTCCTGTAGTTGAATTTGTATATGTATCGTTTTGACCTGTAACTGGTGTAACTTCCATTGAAAGATAATATTTAAATGAATTTTCATCGATATCAAGTAGATGAACAGCACCAGTTGATGCCGTTACGGATGAAGTAGTACCATCACTAATAGAAACGGAACTAACACCCATTGCTTGAATTACCTTTCCTAAAAGATCATTTACAGCTATCTCTAATTGAGAAGTTTCTGCAGCGTTATAATAATTAGGAGCAGACACTGTTGCAGCTGTAGGAGTTCTTTCTTCACTAGCATCTTTAAATGAATTATACATTAAGTCATCAAGTAAGTCTGCTTCTGTACCATACATATAAATACCATATAGTTCATTCTTATCTTGATCAGTTCCTTGAATTGACTTAGCTGTAGATAAAGCAGCACTATATCGATCAATCAAAGTACTTAGAGAAGCACTTGATGGTGCAACAGCATTACTACCATTACCAGATGCAGTTGGAGCACCATCAGTAACTAAAATAACAATAGTTTGATCATTATCATGGCCTAGAAGACCATTTGCAAGTGTTAATGCACGGTCCCAGTTTGTACCATATCCATTATATGTAAAACTTGTCCTTCCATCAGTTCCATTACTATTGAAACGATTACGAAGTGAAGTTAAATCGGTTGTCCACCCACTTACTGTATCTGCACTAACTGCAAACGTAATTAAGGCCATCTCAATATTATCGCCTTTTTGATATCCTATAAGATCATTGATGAAATTATAAACAACTGCTTCTGCTTGATCAGCACGAGAATATCCACTTGAGCCAGCATTAGATGTCATACTCTGTGATATATCATAAACAATAATAACATTAACATTAGCAGTTGTATCACTTTCTGGAATTGAATCACCTGTAACATCTAAGGACAAAGTATATGTACCATCATGGTTGTCTGTTAAATCTTTATTATGCGCAGGATCGTCACCCGCTGGATCTGTAACCTTTATAATATAATCATTATTAATTGTATGAATAATAATTGTTTCTTCGGTTGTAAATGAATGTAAGCTCTTAATTGTATAGTCGTTAGAATTAACAACTCTATTTATACTAATGATTGAATCATCACTAGAATCAATACTTATAACATCTGATAATAAAATATCAATGTGAAGTTTTTGATTTAATTGAGATAACAATATGGTGCTACCTCCAGGTATACTAACGTGATATTCATCATGAGTAAATATAACTTCATAATTATTACCTACGTTACTATTACCTTCATTATTATCTATATCATTTGATGTATTATCAACTGTTGTATTTTCAATAATAGGTGTTTCTTCAATAATGTTTGTTAAGTCTAATTCATTTTCATCATTTTGAACTATTTCATTTTCTGTAATATTTGAAATAGTATTTTCTACATTATCTGTAACCTCCATTATTTCATTTTCTTTATAAACTGTTGATGGATCTTCTAATGCAAGCATTCCGCTATATTCATCATCGTGTATAAAGTCAGTAAAATCTACTATTTCATTTTCATTATCTACACTATCTAACTCTTCAGCATAAGTATTAAGTGTGAAAGCAAAAAGTGAAATAATAAATACTATTAAATACGTAAATATTTTTTTCATATTTTTAATCGACCCTCCTAGCGATTATTAATAAATATTTTTTATTGTAGTTTGCATATTCGTTTTTAAAACTACATGTTTGTAAAATTAAAATATTATCATTTGGTGATATCTCTTCACCGGTATCATAAAACGATCTATTTTTTAAATCATTAAAGTGATTATATTTTTCTTCATCATCTTTAAAATCTAAATTCATATAATCCCAGTTTTCAGTTTCAACATAAACCGAAAATATTTTATATCGCCATGCATGCTGTTCCGTTATTAAGTCTATATATTTATGATTAAGATAAAAATCTTCATCATAATAATTTTCTAATTCTTTAAAAGGAACATCATACGTATCTGAGTTGTGACCATATATTAAAAGTTTAGATGATGAGTTGATATTCACTCGGTAATCTAAAAATGGATTACCACGGACATCTCTCTCACCGTATATATTATTAATTAAATACTTATTGTTATCAGTTGCTTGTGTAACAAGTACTTTTAAATTTGTATCATTTATTTTTAAAAGACCAACAATGTCTTTATTTTCATATTCATTTCTTATCCTAATAAAATCATTCGGTGAATAATAATCAAGGCTTTCTATATTATAAGCTATAAGATTAGGAGATAAAGCATTTACTTTGTTCAACTTGACCAGTAGATCACTATTATAGATGCTTCCAACTATCAGTATGCCAGATAGTGCAAGTAAACAACTAATTAAAAAACTTCGTTGCTTCATATTAACTCCTTTCTTTATACCCTTATATATATATATATATATATTGTAAGAATTACCAATTATATGATTTCCGGTTAAACCAAAAATACGCACAAAAAAATTTTAACGAATTTGCTTTTATATTAATCAAACCAATACTAAAAGTCAACAACATTTACATCATTTTTACAGTATCAATATTGTAGACTGTAATCGGACCAAAAAGGACTTAGTCTAATTTGTCACAGTATCAAAGTTATAATCAAATGACTAGTGCTTCAAGAACAAGTCATAAAAATAGGTAGAAGATATCTTAGATAAATTATATACCATCATATAGGCATTATTCCGGGGGGTGGTTATTATGGTAATTTTGTTTTTTTGCCTTTATTTCTATAATGTTTTAAGAAATCACCCCCGAAATTAATGTGCAAAAAAAATTTACAAGTACTTTGTAAATTTTTCTTCTTTCATTAATCACCGTTTGATGGAACTGTTGGTTCTGTAGTTTCAATTATATTCTCTATAACAATATCTACTTCAGTACCATTACCTACTAGGTCAAATACAATAACACTTTCTGTAGTATTTTCTGTATATGTGTTTGAAATAGTTACATCATCAACTTTATTCCATCCTTCAACTTCATCGATTGGTTCATCAGATGTTATGGTAACTGTTACTTCTTCAACTGGTTCAGTTTCTTCACTATAAGTTACTTCCAAAGCTGGAGCAGTTTTATCTATATTTGTAATCTCAACATGAGCAGTAGTAGTTTCTCCATTTAAACTACTAACCGTAATATCCTCTTCAACATTATCAGTATATATATGAACATATGTAGTTTCATCAACAATGTTCCAATCAACTATTGGTTCAATTTCTTCGCTTGCTGTAATCCTTACAAGCACATCTTCATTAGTTGGTTCAGTTGTACTGTATGTAACATTAGCAGTTAATGATGAAACTACTATGTTAGAAATTGCTATATTAACATCTGTACTATTACCTGCTAGATCACTAATGCTAATTACTTCAGACGTATTTTCTGCATATACTTTTGTTAATGTTGTAGCATTTGCTTTTGTCCATCCTTCTAATTCTGCAATTTCTTCATTTGCAGTTAGCGTAACTGTAACACTATCGTTTGTTTCATCAGTCGGAGCATAAGTTACCTCGATAGCTGGAGCTTCACGATCTATATTTATAACGCTAATATTTATTATTGTAGAATTACCAACTAAGTCATTGATAACTATTTCTTCATAGTCAATGATTTCAGAAGTTTCTGTATCAATCGTTACTTCGGTAATTGTATTTTCACTATACACTTTTGTATATGTTTTCTCATCTACTTTATTCCAACCTTCTAACTCAACAATTTCCTCATTTGCAGTTATCGTAACTGTTACATCACTATTAGTTGGATCAGTCGTGCTATATGTTACTTCAACTTCTGGTACTTCTTTGTCAATATTACCAATGACAATTTCGACATTGGCTGTATTACCTGCTAAGTCCGTAATTGTTATTGTATCATTAGCGTTACCTTCATATTCTTTTGTGTATGTCACAGCATCTACACTCGTCCAACCATCAAGTGGAGTTATTTCTTCACTTGCTACTAATGTCGCAGTAACATTTTCATTTGTCATGTCAGTTGGTTGATATGTTACTGTTGCTTCTGGCACAACTTTATCTATATTATTAATCACAATATTTGCTGATGCAGTATTACCTGCTATATCAGTAACGTTAACTGTTTCTTCAGCATTAGCCTCATATGTCTTAGTATAAGTTAATGAGTCAATATTAGTCCATCCATCTAAACCTTGAACAACTTCACTAGTGGTTAATGTAACTATGACATTTTGATTTGTCATATCCGTTGTACTATAACTAACACTTAGTACAGGACTAGTCTTATCGACAATCACATTTATTGTTGTACTTCTAGAAGTTAAATCAATAGCTGTTATTGTATAAATGCCATCTTTATCAAGAGTGAAACTTGCACCTTCCTCGGAATCTTCTTTTGTTGAATCATTATGTACGCTTACTTTATCAAGAGTCAAATCATCAACAACAATATTCAGATTACTATTTACTATAGTGTTATCTTCAACATTAAATATCGGTGCTGTCGTATCCACAATAAAGGAAATACTAACTTCATTAAAAGCATCGTCTACTACTGTTAATGAATAAGTTCCTTCATCTAGCTCATCGCCACTCGTAAAATCTATTACTTCTCCATTCTTAGTTAACTCAGCTGTATAATCATTGTCGTCTGTAATCTCTACAACTGTCTTTTCACTTAGAATAGCTCCATCTTCAATATTTACTTCTGGAGGAGTATTATCCTTTAAAAGATTACTTAACTCCTCGTATTTTTCTTGAAGTTGTTCTTTTAAATCTTCATTAGTTAATTCAGCTATTTTATCAGCTATGTTATTTTCTTCATCATATGATCTTGCTTGATCTAAATCTTCTTTACTTTCTGATAAACCTAACTTTTCTTCTAACTCGTCAAGAAGATTACTAACCTCAATTGCATTTTTAATCTCTTCTAAACGTTTAGATAATTCTTCTTTCTTTTTGACATCAGTAACTTGATTAACAAGATTTTGGGCATTTGTCAAAGAAGTATTATCTAATTTTGATTCTGCATCATTTACTGCTGATAAGGCTTCATTGTATGAATTATCAATTACTTGTACTGGTGCAGGCGTATAAGCAGTTTGATTAGACACACCATTATCAACAGGTTTTTCATCATTATCATCTTTAGTTGTATTAGTTGTCTTATTAACTGTATTTGTATTAGTATTGTTATTTGTATTATTATCATCGTCTTTATGACCTTTACCAAAAACCAACCCTAATATAAGTAAAGCTAAAAGTATTAATACAATAATTGTTATAATGATGCCTTTCTTATTTTTCATATAAACCTCCTAAATAATAATTTAGAAAAGGTATAGACGACATACCCTTTTATCTAAACTTAGTCTCATTATAAAAAAAATATCGAATTTTGTCCATGCTTTACATGTAAATTCGACACTTTAAAAATCTATAATTAATAATTTTTAATGATACCAATTTTATTAAGCGGCCATATTCGTACAACGGCTTTACCGAAGATATCTTCCTTCTCAATTAAGCCTACGCTTTCATCGCGGCTATCAAAAGAATGAAGACGATTATCGCTTAAGATAAAGTACATATTCTCAGGTATTTTCTCTATGATATAATCTTCAGTATTTTCCTTCTTTAAATAAAACTCATCAATATGTTCATCATTAACATACAACTTACCATCTTTAAATTCTATTTTTTCACCAGGCAATCCTACTACCCGACCAATCAAATAACTAGGATTCTTATAAAAGAAAGTAACCACGTCACCTCGTTTAATATCATTAAATCGATAAGATAGTTTATCAATTAAGATCCAGTCATCTTTTTCTAATGTTGGACTCATATATGTATACTTGTTTTCTTTTACTCCTAAAACAAACATGTATATTCCTATCAAGACTAATACAAAAAGCACACACTTAATTGCATTAATAATAAATTTTATTAAACCTGTAATCATATCAAAACTCCTATCATAACAAACTCAGTATATCATAATTATTTATAAATGTAAATCAATCAAAAAAACCAGTTTATCATCACTGGTTTTTTATACAAATATGCGTCTAAATATATTTTATGCATCAATTATATTTAAACGTTTACACCTTTATGGATTTTGACTTATCCATACTCACTACTTGCTATTTGAAGATATTGTGACGGTTAATGAGCTTAACACTTCATAATTCATATTCAAACATAATCCTACCTTAAGTTTTATATTATTAATATCACTACTAATAATATATAGCGCTAAAACTAAACTTGAATACTGTTAACTAATCATAAAATGCTAAGGGTGTACCTTCAAATTAAGCACTATAATATTTCTATTATAATACCTAATCTTGTTACAGAATAAATATCGGTACTTTCATATCTATATTTTTCTTATAACAATTATATACTATCATAATATTATAATAATGTCTACCCTTTTTTGATAATTTTTTTTAAAAATTTTTTTGATTGTCAAATTTTGTCAAACGCATCTAGAACTTATCTAGAAAACTAGTATATTCTCCATCTTGTTTATAGCCCAATACACAGTTAAGATTAACATTATTAAGCGAGGTAAAAATATTGTTATCTACATCAGGATTTATCTCCCGTAAATTAGCAATTAATTCTTTAATTTCTTTTCTTTTACTCGTATTAATATTTTTTATTTGATTGTCGTGAACGAACTTACATGCACAATTAATAAACTCTAAATTGTTACTTTTAACCCAGGCTTGAATTGCGTTTTCTTTGACAAGATATAATGGTCTAATTAAATCAATACCTGGAAAGTTCTCACTATGTAATTTTGGTAACATGGTTTTTACTTCTGAACCGTAGAACATAGAAAGTAATGTAGTCTCAATAACATCATTAAAGTGATGACCTAAAGCAATTTTGTTGCAACCTAATTTTTGGGCGTAATCATATAGATAACCACGTCGCATCCTAGCACATAAATAACAAGGGCTTTTTTGGGCTATTGCATCTACCGAAGCAAAAATATCTGATGCAAAGATTTCTAATGGAATATTTAAAAGTTTAGCATTGTTTTCTATCTTTTCGCGATTTACTTGATTGTAACCTGGATCCATTGTTACGTAGAATGCCTCAAAATGAATTTTTCCATGTTTTTTAATTTCTTGAATACATTTAGCTAGTAAAAAAGAATCTTTACCCCCGGAAATACAAACCATAATTTTATCGTCTTCCTCGATTAAATTATAATCAGTTACAGCTTTCGTAAATTTTCGCCAAATATCTTTTCGAAATTTTTTAATAATACTTCTTTCAATCTCTTTATATTCTTCCATAATATACATCGCTTTCTTTTTCTTCATAATTATACATTAATAATTATTTTTATGAAAGAAAAAAACTGATATTTAATCAGTTTATACCCACTCTTTCTTATCATTTATGCAAGTAAATATTAATAGTAATGCTAAACTCAAAATAAAACCACCGAAGATGTCAGAAAAATAATGAGCTCCTAAATAGATTCTTGATATACCAACACATAATATCAATATACTTAAAGCTATACCATAAAAGATTTTGTATTTCTTTGGCATATTGCTTTTGATGATTATATAAATTAAGAACCCATATAAAGTCGTACTTGCCATCATATGTCCTGAAGGATATGAAAAAGTATTTTCGACAACGGTCATATACTCTGGACGTGGTCGACGAATAATTAATTTAACAATGTTATTAGCTAGTGTTGAGACAATTAAAGTACCAACCGTAGAAAAAGCAAGACTCTTTCTCTTTTTAATCATGATGATAATAAATAAACCACAAGCAAGTCCTACTATAAAAGCCGTACTACCACAAAATGTAAAAGCCTTCATAACTCTAGTAGTAAGTTCACTATGTAATTTCATAACACTATTGTGTATAAAAGCATCAAAGTTTGTATATTTATTGCACACAACCAAAATGGTATTGATTATAAAAATAACTAGTAAAGAAATAATAATATATAATTTATTTTTTTTCATTTTTCTCACCTATAAATATAAATTCTCTTTGAATAACAAAGTTGACAATAAAGATTATAATATCTACTACTACTTTAATTAATACACTACTAATCTTTGGTAATAATTTAGCAAAATATGTTACACCAATTCCAGATACAAACATTTGAATAATAACTAAAACAACATACTTAACGAATGATGATTTATTCTTATTCTTAAATACCATATTGGCATTAACTAAATAGTTATATATACTGGAAATAATCCGAGCAATAATCGTGGCTATTAAAATATAATACTTACCAGTAATCATTTTGCTAAAGATAGCAAATAACGCTATATCAATAACAAACGAAGATACTGAAGCAAAAATATATTTAATAAATAATTTATAAATAGCTAGTGAATCTTTGATAGGATTAAAATGGCTTTCTGTATTACCATTAATATAAATAGTCTCGATTGGCACCTCGATGATTGGTACATCTTTACTTAGTGTATCAATCAATTGATTAGTCTCATATTCAAAGCGATCACCACTTGTAGTCATAAACTTAGTCATAACTTCTCGTGATAACCCCCGAAGTCCTGTTTGCGTATCGCTTACTCCTACTCCAACAAAAAGTTTAAGAACTCTTCGTGTCATTTTATTTCCAAAACGGTTACGTGCTGGAACATGTTTTTGATCAAAATCACGACAGCCCATAATTAGTGCATGAGGATTGTCAAGAACTTCTTGCGCACACTTTTTAATGTCATTAACACTGTGTTGTCCATCACTATCGGCAGTAACTACCCCCTTAATATTAGGATATTCATTTAGGATATAATTAAAAGCATCTTTCATTGCTCTTCCTTTACCTAAATTAATATAGTGATGTAAAACGACAATGTCTTTTTTCTCAAGTTTTTTAAAGAACTCTTGATATTCATCACGACAACCATCATCATAAACTAAAATATTTTTAAATTCTTTTTGTAACTTAATTAAAAATTCTTCTAAGATTTCCACATTAGGATTCAATGTTGGAACAATTACAAATATATCTTTCATGTTATTCCTCCGTAACAGATTTCATTGATATTAATCGATAGGCATCATCATAATATGCATAATAAAACATATCATGTAAGGCATCTGTTTTCTTTTGTCCATCAGATAAGGTCATATGTTTTTCTAAATAAATTTCGACCGAAAAAGCTTGATTATTATAAACCGTAATGTTAGATACTTTTTCATTAGTAAAAGTTTCCTTATCTAATTCATGCACAGAAGTAAATTGAATATCAATTTGTGTAGCCCAAGAATAAGCTCTTTTATACATTGTGGTACCTTCGATTAAGTTAGGACTTAATTTATAAAATCCCCAACGTTCGCCAGGTAAATCAGCGGTTAAAAACAAGGACCAATTCTCTGCCCATTTTAAAGGATCAAAATCTTTATGAGCTAATTTTTTAAAGGCATCATCCAAAGAATCGGTATGATAATAATCATTAGCATAATATGCTTTATCTTTGTATTCAGCAGTAATCTTTTTACCATCTTTGTCTTTAATGACAACTTCTGGTTTAGAAGTTAGCCCACTTATTTTATAATGATTTAGTTTTGGTAATGAGACATATTCATAAGCATCTTCATAACCTTCAATGTCTTCCGTTCCTACTAATTCTTTATCATTAATCTTGTTGTCATTAATATATACTTGATAATCACTATTAACATAAATATCAAAAGCATATAATCCTTCATCATTATAACTTTCCACCTTGTCTATTTCCCATACATTAAATGTCAATAGTCCCAATCTTTTTTCAAGTTTACTATCATCTAGGGTAACCGTAGCAATTAAATTATCATCAGCATATAAATCATAAACATTTTTATTATCTGTCTTTTTATATGATAACTCAGCATCTTTTAAAAGTTCTTTATACCCCTTTTCTAAAGATGACTTTTTTTCATAATCACTAGAAACATCGGATAGTTCAAAATACTTATCAATGTTACCTTTTTGGCTAGATGACTTAATATCTGCAAGTAGACTATTTAAATAATTATCAATATCAGATTTTTCAAATAATTTTAAAGAGTTGTTAACATATATTAAAACAAACTCTCCTCCTATTAAAAGTAATACTGTAAAAATGACAAGTGACTTTTTATATGTAGACCATTTTTTCTTTCTTTTACTCATACTACTCACCTACTTTGAAATTAAGAATGCTTCAGGTAAACGCCATGATGAATTTGAATAATATAGAGTTACTGAAGTCATTAAATATTTATCTTTATAATACATCGTAGAGGATGATCCACCATCAATATTGGCAGCATTAACAGCGCCATATCTTTCCATAATTTCAATTAAATCATTAGCCGTAGCTCCCAAATGTCCTGAAGCTCCCCGACCATCTGTAACCAATAGTAAAACAGTTCCATCTTCTCTTTGACCAATGGCGGTTCTTGGATTTGCCCCCGAACCAAGTCCATTAGATTCTCTTTTTTCGCCATTAACAATTAACTTAACAAAATGGTTATTAGCATCAGATGCCTCTTCTTGGAAAGTTACAGCATCTCTGATTTTTTCTTTCTTAACAAGTTCTTCAACTCCGCTAACACCAAGACCGGAAACAGATATTATTCTTAAAATATTATTTTCATCAAAACCAACTAAGTAATATCCTACTCCATTAGGACTATTCCAAACTATTTCACCTTTAGAAACAACTACACCCATTGGATAACCACCTTTATTCGCAGAGGATTGATATATACCACCATTGATTCCTCCAACAGCATCAAATTCGCTAACTAATTCATCTAAAGTTTTTCCATATTCAGAGAAAGGATAAGTTGTACCTACGAATAATTTTGATGGATCATGAACAATCATCATTGTTCCATAAAAATTACTTCCAGATACTTCTTCAATTTCAATTTCTTCAGTGGCTTTAACCTCAATTAATTCCGTATCAACATCAGCTTTCATTTCGGCTAAAGAATTACTATTAACAATCTCTTGAACTTTACTATCAGGTAGTACTAAACCAACGACAAACTTTAAAGCTCCCGTTTCCAAAAACGTTGTCACGAAAATATTACGCGCCTTCTTCGAAGGTCCATAGCAAATAAGTAAAAATGTTGCGTATAAAGTAATCACCGCAATAATCACAAATACGAAAACAAACGATAATGCTTTCAAAATAAACTTAAATAATTTCATTACTTTCTACTTCCTTTTTAAACAGTTCAATGACACATATATCATACCATATCTTAGTAATTTTTATCAACCAAGAAAAAAAGAATTTTTATTATAGAAACAAAAACTCTTTTTTTTATTTTTTTAATGTACCTACACTATCCTTCATATAAAACCAATTTAATAAAATTAATCTAAATAGTCACAGGCTACTTGACCATTGACGTATATATTACATGTTGGTGAGTTAATAGAACTGTCACCAAAATTTGAACATCTCAACATACCATCAGTATACAAACTACAATTAAATAAAGTGCTTGTACAGCCAACACCAAAAGGATAACTATTGCAATCAACATCACTAATACCAGCATCAATAAACGCTTGATACATCGCCTGTTCGGCGCTTGTCAGTTGTTCACTTGTAAAATCGCTATTCAATGTATGACCTTCAAGTCCATATTGCGTATATGGCTGTGATAAACATACTTCATGATTGTTTCCATCATTGCCACACAAATAATATTTACTATCGTCTTGACCGATATATACATTAAACCCTGTATCTAATCCATTTGTTTGCAATGTACCCCCATAATCAGGAAACGTACAATGACTATAGAACGTACAAGTATTTGGATAGTCGTTCCAATAAGATAATGTAGGCTTAACTTTCCCACTTACGCATGAGACATTGGCAACTTTAAATCTACCGGAATATGTTTTGCCTGATAATGCACTTTGATCAGCATCTATGTTAATAAAAGTACTGATAATATGCCATACAGCGGTACTTGTTGTACTGCCTATTCCACTAATTTGGGCGCCACTAACCACAACGGCACTATTTTGATTGCCGACTAAATCAGCCAAATCAATGCCAGGAAAACCAGAAGCATAATTCATTCCCTGATTTACATTGTTATTTGGTTCTAAATCCATAAAAACACCAAATTCATAATCAGTGATACCTGGTGAATGAGTCGTATATCGATCGGTACTTGTCCATTCATAGATAATATCATAGGAACACACCATACTATAATCCGTATTCGGTGTAAAGTTAACCGTTAAAGTAGTATCGTTTCCGGCCGCTACATTACCTTGTTTAGCTTCCACCATATTGGCGGCCGTTACATTAAGAAATATTTCTCCGCCTATTACATCAAACACCATATTATTACGTTCTGTTACGGTATTGGCATTGGCTACATTTGTTATATTCATATTACCTGTTGCAAAGTATGCGTACGTTGCAAAGGTAACTATGGCAAATAATGTAATAATGGTTATCGCAATTAATACTATATTATTCTTTTTCATATGAGTTCCTATTCTTTACATCATAATTGTAGCATACTAAAAATAGATATACAATTATTTTCTTGGCATACTTTTTAAATATACTTCTTTTAAATAATCGCTCGTTATATGCGTATAAACTTCCGTTGTTTTAAGACTGCTGTGCCCAAGCAGTTCTTGAACAGATTTGATATCCGCACCATAGTTTAATAAATGCGTTGCAAAGGTATGTCTAAATGTATGGGGTGTAACATTGTTTTTTACTGCCGAACTAAGAGCCAGTTTATCAATTATTTTTTCAATCCCCCGTACCGTTATTTTATTACCTTGATTATTTAAAATCAAATATTCTTGATTACTATTACGTACTTCCAAATACTTATTTAATATACTTTCCGCATATTCACCATAATAAACAATTCTTTCTTTTTTACCCTTACCAAAGACACGAATACTTTTATCATTAAAATTAATATTATCAAGTTTTAAATTAACCAGTTCGGATACCCGCATACCAGTTGAATATAATAATTCGATAATTAATTTATTACGGATATTTAATATACTATCTTCCGGAATACTATCATATATTTGTCGGTATTCTTCATATGATAAAAAATTAGGTAATTTTTTTTCTAGTTTAGGATTACTAATTAATTTAAAAATATTATGCGTTATTTCTTTTTGCTCGATTAGAAAATCATAATAACTTCTTAAACTACTTAAGATTAAACTAATACTGCGATTCGTATAGTTTTCACTATCGAGATATTTTAAATAATCAATTAACTCATCTTTATTTAGTTTATCAAAAGATAATTTATTTACCTTTAAATAATTAAAAAACTGAGTTATATGAATGATATAATTCTTAATAGTATACTCAGAATAATTTAATTCATATTTTAAATAATCTTGGTATTTATTCAAATGCTTATCAATCATTATAACCCTACTTTCTAAAGAAAGTATAACATTAATAAAATAAAAAAATCAATCTTCCGATTGATTATTCTTCATTTTCAGTTTTAAGTACTGCTTTACCTTTATAGTTACCACACTTTGTACATGCTCTATGAGGTCTAATTGTTGCACCACATTTTGAACAAGTTGTTAAAGCACCTACTTCTTTCTTAAGATGAGTTCTTCTCATCCTCTTTTTTGTTTTACTAGTTCTTCGAAAAGGAACTGCCATTTTTATTCACCACCTTTATTATAATAGTCGTATAACTTTTGCATCCGAGGATCAATTTCATCCTCTTTGTCATTATTCGTTATTACTTGCCAATTATCACCTTTTAAATTATCAGCATCACTTTTAGTATATCTAATTGGCATCTCCAATACAATATTTTGCCATAAAAGTTCCATAATATCAAGCATATTTTGCGTATTTATACAGTTTTCTGGTATAACATCATCGATTGTAAAACTAAAATCATAGTCAACATTTTCAAGTGTAACAGCATCAGTTAAAACCATTTTACCTTTTACATCTAAAGATGCCATATATTCATCAACTTCATTTTGATATAAGAAGCCATTAACCTCTACTCCATTAAGTTGTTTAATTTCGCTATTGGCAAGATATTCTTTGGGATAGTCAATTATCTCATTAACCTCAATTTTATCTTTATAATTTAATGTACCTAAATTAATTTGCATACTTTCTTACCTTTCTTAATTATTCTATCATAACTAGTTATTTTAATCCATGGCTCTTTTAAACATTTTTTCTAAGTCATAAATAGTAAACTTAATAATCGTAGGTCTTCCATGGGGACAGTTATATGGATTATCACATTTAACTAATTCATCAAGAATATATTCCATTTCTTCGAAAGAAATATGATGATTAGCTTTAATACTCATTTTACATGCTAAAGTAATAGCTATTTTTTCTTCGAAACGAACACGATCAAACTTATCTTCGAGAGTTAAAATTAAATCAATAATCTTACGAATGCTTTCTTCCTCATATCCTTCCTTTAACCAAGTGGGATGTGACTTAACAACAATCGTATTAATACCAAATTCTTCGATATCAATATTGAGGGATTCTAAAACATCTTTTTTAGTCATAAGTTTGAGATAATCACTTGATGACATTTCAATGGTTATTGGTATTAACATATTAACTTTTGCTACATCTTTTTCTTTTAAACGTTTCATATATCTTTCGTAGTTAATTCTTTCATAGGCAGCATGTTGATCAAGAAGGTAAATACCATCTTCATTTTCGGCAATAATATATGTACCATGAGCAAGTCCAACAGGATATAATTTTAAACTTTTTAGTTCAGCATTATGCTCAGTACTTTGTGTACCTAAATCCATAAATATTTGTTCATTTTTTTCTTCCTTTTGTATGACGGGAGTGATAATTTCATTACGCTGTTCTTCTTCCTTAAAAGGCAAATCATTATCACTATTTTCGAACGGCAAGTGTTCTTCACTAACACGTGATTCGATACTTGCAAACTCGGTGGTTTCCATTGGCTTCATAATTAATAAATTTTGATATAAAGCATCTTTTAAAGTATTCGTTATTAACTCACATAAATCTTTTATTTTTGATATTTTAACATCTTGTTTTGTCGGATGAATATTGACATCGACAATTGTCGGATCCATCTCTATTTTAAGAACAATAATAGGATATTTATTAACTGGTTTATACGTATAATACGCATCGTTAATTGCGTTATTAATATCGTTATTACGAACGACCCGATTATTGATATAAGTCATCATATAATTGCGATTAGCTCTTAAGATATGGGGTTTGCAGGCATAACCAGTAATTTCAAAGTCGTCGGTAACTGCTCTGAACTCTAACATATTGGTAGAAATTTCCATTCCAAATATCTCATGGATGGTTTTTAATAAATTATTAGAGCCGCTTGTCTTAACTAAAACTTTTTCATCATTAGTTAGAGTAAAAGAAATGTCTGGTTTTGATAATGCAAGTTTTTCAATAAAGGCTGTACAATTATACAACTCAGTATTTTCACTTTTTAAATATTTTAATCTCGCGGGGGTGTTATAAAAAATATTAGATACTTCGATTTCTGTTCCTTGCCTTTCAGGGCAGTTCTCAACTTCTAAAATTTCTCCACCTTTTAAGTGAATGTAAGTTGACTCTTTTCCATTGAAAGTTGCCATCTTGATTTCGGACACCGAAGCGATAGATGCAAGTGCCTCCCCCCGGAATCCTAAAGTGTCGATAAAATATAAATCTTCTTCTTTATAAATTTTACTCGTAGCATGACGTAAAAAAGCTTTCTTAGCATCTTCCCGATCCATGCCACTTCCATCATCTGTAACCGTTAAGGATTCCATTCCGGCTTTTACCAAATCCACTGTAATATGCTTACTACCAGCATCGATACTATTTTCGACTAATTCCTTGACCACGGAGGCAATTCTTTCTATTACTTCACCAGCCGCTATCTTATTAGCAAGGAGTTCATCCATTACTTTAATCTTGCTCATAAGCCACCAACAATACTTTGACGAATAGATATATCATTGGGATTATTAATACCAATGTTACATCCCTCTTTTAGATAGATAAATCCTAAATTTTTAATCGTAATATCACTATAATTATTGGCACTAATGACATGACTATTTTCTTTTCTTATCTTTCTGGTTTTAATCATGGTATCCTTTAAAAAATAAAGGACAACAGGAGTGTCTTTTTCAAAGGAAAGAATACAATTATCAATAACAAGTTCATAATCTTTTTTGATAAATAAAGTTTTGGGTTTAATCATGTGATCTTTACTAATGAGAATGTCATTAATAAACCCGGGGGCATCAATTAAAGTAAAATTATCTTTCTTTAGGCTAATAAATTCTTGGGTTGTATTCTTATGAGCGGATACAGTTAGTTCATAATCAAATAAGTGATTAATTAAACTACTCTTCCCACTGGAAGTTGGACCACAAAAAATCACTTTTTGATAAGTATTAATTAAATGCTTAATGTCTTCCATTCCTGTCTCATTTTTAATAGAGCATAAAATAACATTAGAAAGATGATAAGATTCTTTAATACGCATAGTTATTTTTTTATAGTCAATATTATTAGGTAATAAATCAACTTTTGTTAAGACAAAATATTTAGGATTATTAATCTTATTAAATAATTCGATTATTATATCATTTAAAGAAAAAACATCACACATAAAAAGAGAAAAAGCCTTTTTCTTATTAATATTATCACATATCTCATCATTATCTAAATACTTTCCTTCATCATGATAGCCATAATTAGCAATTTTAAAGCATCTTTCGCAAAGTTTATTAGTAAGTTTAGGTGTGTAACCTAAAGAAGTCTTATCAGTATTTTGTAATACTAAACCACATCCCTTACATTTACTCATAATAAACACCTTTTTCTAAAATACCTTTTTTAGCAAACTTTTTTAAAATAATACCTTCGAAAAAGCGATTAAAACGCGTCCAAATAGGTTCCTTTGTGCCAATAGAGTTAACCAAGATACTTAAACATCCTACTCTATTTGCACCCCAAATATCAGTCATTAATTGATCACCAATACAAGCCATTTCTTCCGGCTTAAAATCATAAATCTTCATAATCTTAAGATATTTTTTCTTAAATGGTTTACGTGATGAATATGCTACATCAACATTAAGTATTTCTTTGAAAGGACGTAATCTTTTTTTATTAGAATTAGATAATATAATAACTTTAAAATCGTTTTCTAAAGCATGAAATAATTCCTTGACATCACTTGAGGGAACAGATTCTGTATAGGGAGCTAAAGTATTATCTAAATCAAATAATAAACATTTAATGTTTTGTTTTTTTAACTTTTTATAATCTATTTTATAAATACTTTGTACATACATATCGGGAATAAAAATCTCCATGATACCACTTCTTTCATTCAATAATATTTTATCATGATATCCATTTTACTGCAATTAAAAAGCCCAATAGGGCTTGATAATTTATTTAGTAATACTACCTTTAGTACACTCCACATTTGCTATTCTAAATTGACCCATGTAGTTTTTACCATAGTGTTCATCTTGATTAGCATTAACGTTATAGAAAGTACTTTTTAAATTCCATATAGCAGTAGATGTTTCTTCACCCTTGCCATCTATTTGGGCACCAATAACAACTTTACGAGATGGCAAATCGCCAATGACATCAGCCAGATCTATTTCATCTTTGATAAAGTTTTCTCCCTCTGTAACGTGTATGTTATTAGTAAGAGTAGCCTGCATAGTATATTCTTTCTCTGTTACACCATCAGAATGAATTTCATAACGGTCTTCACTTACCCAATCATATACAATATCATAACTACATACAACGCTATAATTCGTATTTGGAGTAAAACTAATGACAATATTAGCACTATCTTCAGCCGCGATGGAACCACTGTTGGACAGTGCCATATTCTCAATATTTACAATAAGTTTCATCTTACCACCCATGGTATAAAAGACCATATTATCCTTTTCTAACGGGGAATTAAAATCAGCAATACTTGCAAATTCCTCTGTTACAAAGTAAGCATAAGTAGATATTGTAATAACAGATAATAATGTCATAACAAATATGATTATAAATATAATATTCCTTTTCATATACCCACTACCATATGTTATTATTATATAATTTATTACTCAATTAATGCAAGATTTTTCCAACAAAAAAAGTCTATTTAAAATAGACTTAATTGACTTGTTTCAGGCATGCCTTTAAAGATACCTAATTCTTTCATCTTATCGATTAATGTTTGTGAAACCTTGCAACGATTTTGGAAGTCTTCAATACTGATAAATGGATGTTTACTTGCTTCCATTTCAATGTTCTTAGCTACGGTTTCTCCTAAACCATCTATCGTAATAAAGGCTGGAATAATTGTATTATCATCTTTTACTCCAAAAGTTAAACCTTTACTTTCATAAAGATCAAATGGTTGAACTTTAATGTTACGAGCAGCCATTTCTAAAGCAACATTTAAGCATTCAGATATTCCTTCTTCTTTATTCGTGGCATCATAACCTTTGTTTTTAATTTCTACTAATTTTTCTTTAATAGCATCATAGCCTTTAATCATCGATTCAATGTCAAAATCTGTTGCTTTTGTTGAAAACCAAGAGGCATAAAAATATGCTGGCATATGAACTTTGTACCATGCAATTCTAAAGGCGCTCATGACATAAGCTGTAGCATGCGCTTTAGGGAACATATATTTAATCTTTTGACATGAATCAATATACCATTCTTCGATGCCAGCATCTTCCATCGTTTGCCGATGTTCTTTCCAACCTTCAGGGTCTTTTGAGGCTTTTCCTTTACGAACAAATTCCATTATTTTGAATGCTTTAAGTGGTTTAACGCCATGATATATTAAGTAAACCATAATATCATCACGACAACCAATAACCTCTTTAAATGGAACGATATTGTTTTTAATTAATTCTTGAGCATTACCTAACCAGACATCCGTTCCATGAGAAAGGCCAGATATTTTAACTAATTCAGCAAAAGTTGTTGGTTTAGTATCATTAACCATCCCAATCGTAAATGGCGTTCCAAATTCAGGAATACCTAATGTACCGGTTGGACACATAATTTGATCAGTCGTTACTCCTAGAATATCAGTAGATGTAAAAATACTCATCGTATCTTTATCATCCATTGGAACATCTAAGACATTAGTTTTACTTAAATCTTGGATTAATCGCAGTTGTGTTGGATCTGAATGCCCTAAAATATCTAATTTAAGTAAATTCTCTTCGATTGAGTGATAATCAAAGTGTGTTGTTCGCCATGCCGAAGTTGGGTCCTCAGCCGGAAATTGGAACGGTGTTACATCCGATACATCCATATAATCAGGAACAACAACAATACCCCCGGGATGTTGACCAGTCGTTCTTTTAACGCCCGTACAACCAATTGCCAGTCTTTTTATTTCGGCACTTTGTTTATTTAATATACCTTTATCTTCGAAATAGCCTCTTACAAAACCAAAGGCTGTTTTATCTGCCACTGTACCGATTGTTCCTGCCCTATATACATTATCTACACCAAATAATACTTTAGTATATTCATGTGCATCAGCTTGATTTAAATCAGAAAAGTTTAAGTCAATATCTGGTACCTTATCAGCATTAAATCCTAAGAATGTTGCAAATGGCATATCTTGTCCATCTTTAAGCATTGGTTTATTACAGTTAGGACAAATTTTATCTGGTAAGTCAAATCCACTTGGATAATTACCACCTAGTTCATTACCATTATCGTCCTTAAAAATACTTAATTTACAAATTGGACAACGATAATGAGCTGGTAAAGGATTAACTTCGGTTATACCCATTAAAGTAGCTACGAAGGATGAACCAACTGAACCTCTGGATCCAACTAGGTAGCCGTCATTATTAGAGTGTCTAACAAGTCTTTGAGCTATTAAGTAGATTGGATCAAATCCACCACCAATAATACCACCAAGGGTCTTTTTAACTTTTTTCTTAACGCTATCATCGGTCATTTCACCATCTTCTTCGGTCCAATGTTCTTTGACATAAATAGCAATTAATTCTTTTACTTTATCAAATCCGGTTTTTAATGTTTCATGTAAATCATTAAATGTTTCATCTAGAAGTTTAGTTTCATCCCAATCTGGATTTTCTTTTTGCAGTTTTTCAAACCAGTAATTATAAATAGCATCGCCATATAATTCTTTTGATATTCGCTCTTCAATATTATGAGGAAGTGGATTGCCATATAACTCTTCGACTTTGGTAAATACTAAATCAGTAACCACCGCCGGGCAATCAAGATAACTTTGGCCATCATCACTGCGAACCCGTGGTGAAAATGGTACTCCATGGGTATCAATAATTACTTCGATTTCTTCGACCATATCTAAAACTTTATTAGTATTAGTTACAACAATTTCATAAGCTAAATCTTTATCTAAAAAGGAAAAATCATTAAGCATTTCTTCAGTAGTTCGAAAATGTTGAGATGGAATATTTTTAATTTCACTTTTAGCAAGAGGATGTCTTCCCCCACCCGGTACTTTTTGATTAATAATAATTTCGCGATAGATTTTATCTTCTCTAGTAAAATGATGAACATCACCGGTAGCGACAATTATCTTCCCAGCTTCTTTAGTTAAACGAATGATTTTTTCAATATGTTTTTGTAAATCATAAACATTAGCAAAATCACTGGTCTGAATTAGGTGATCATAAACTTCCGGTGGTTGAACTTCAACATAATCGTAAAAATTAATGATATTTAAGACATCTGAGTCATCTTTACTCTTAGCTTCGGTAAATACTTCTGATTCATAACAACCACTACCAATTAAAAGACCTTCTCTTAGTTCATTTAATTTACTTCTTAAAATTCTTGGTGTCTTATATAGATAAGTGGTATTAGCAAGAGATATAATCTTAAATAGATTTCTTAAACCATCTCGATTAATAGCAATAGCATTAAAATGATAAGTACGACCAAATTTATGTATTTCATCTTTGGAAACTAATTTATCTAAATCTTTAATGGTTTCATAATTTTGGGCAATAACATTTTTAAGCATCTTAGCAAAAACTAAAGCTGTTCCTTCAGCATCATAATCTGCTCTATGGTGACTTTCTTCATCAAAAGGAACATTATATCTTTTTACTAAGGCTGATAAACTATGTCTTGCATAACCTGGTTCTAAAGCCCTAGATAATTCCAAAGTATCAATAACGGTATTTTCAAACGGACCTAAGTCATATTTATGCATGGCGCTTTCCACAAAAGAAATATCAAATTTAGCATTATGGGCAACCATCGGAAGTCCTTCAGACCACTCTAAAAATCTTTGCGTTACTGCCTTTTCATCATCAGCATCTTTAACCATATCATCAGTAATTTCAGTCAAAGCCGTGATTTTATCAGGTATATGTCTTCCAGGATTAATAAATTCATCAAAACGGTCAATAATGGCACCATCTTTTAATTTAACCGCTCCGATTTCAATCATTTGGTCACCACCAGCAGCATTAAATCCAGTTGTTTCAGTATCAAATACTACAAATGTTGTTCCCTCTAAAGGGGTATCATTACCACGTACAGATATGGCAACCGTATCATCAACTAAAGTAAGTTCTGTTCCGTATAAACCCTTAAAATGTTGAGCAGGATCTTCAATACCTTTATTATGCCCTTTAATTATTTGATAAGCAATTGGGAAAGCCTGACAACCATTATGATCCGTAATTGCTACTCCACGATATCCCATGTCAATTGCTCTTGAAACTAATTCACAAGTGTGCTTACCTAAATCTATTTTCGTTAAGCCATCCATTTGACTCATCATCGTGTGAGCATGTAATTCCACTCTTTTAACTTCAGCATTATCGACGATTTTTTCTTCTTTACTAGGTATCTTTTCGATACTCTTTGGCGTAATAACAAAAGAATGTAAAAAATCATCCATCTCAATATTACCAAAGATTCTTATCCACATACCCTCTTTAAGTTTTTTCATGATAGCATCATTTTCTTCAAGATTGTATTTAACAATTTTCATTAGATAACTATCTGTTTTATCACTTACTTCAATATTGTCAATATAAATGGGACCTTTTTTACCTTTTCTTTCCACTGTTTCAACGCCAAAAATATAACATTCTAAAATAACATTATCCGTTTCACCATAAATATTAGAAAGCTTAGTTACTTCCCCATCGCGATGAAAACCAAAAATAACTGGAGAATCTTCTTTTTTAATCTCCATCACTTTTTCTTTTTCAATTTCTTCTTTTAAGTTTTTGGCAGCATCTTCATTTAATAAATAATCAAATCGATAATCACGAAAACCATATTTCTCTAAAAGACTATTTAAATTCTTTAGTTCATCATCCAAAAGTTTTTCTTCCATTTTAGATGTAACATTAATCATAATGATTTTATCTTCTTGTGTTAAAGGCAAATTACGTAATGACGGTTTCTTAGCAAAATAATCTAAATATATTTCTTGAACATAAGAAAAAACATCTTCATCATTTAAGGATGAATAATGTAATTTAACATGACAGGCTTTTTCTCCTTTGATTTTATTTAAGGTTGCTTTAAATAAAGCATCAATTTCACTCTTTTTAATCAGACTATCTGAGGAAATAATTACTTCATATTCATCTTTCGAAGAAAAATATATAACTTTTTCTACTTTAGCGTTCATAAAATCTTCGGTAGAAAAATTGATACTCCTAAAAAATCTATTTAACTCGTCATCTAACATCATGATCACTACTTTCTAAATTGACTCTATTGACTACAATTTGGTATTTATCATATCTTTTTGATGATTTTCCATTAATAAATATTATATCATTGATTTTGATATTTGCGCATTTTTTCCAAACTTCAGGAAACAATGTTAATTCAATACTACCAGTTTCATCCTCACTTAAAATAAAAGCCATATCTTCATCTTTTTTAGTTTTGATTACTGTAATTTTTTTAACTAATAAAGCCATATCAATATTTTTAAATAAATACTTTTGCGTATCTTGTACTTTAACAACATTTTTATATACTGAGGCTGGATGATTACCAATATAAAAACCATAAGAAGTTAATTCATCTTTACGTAATATATCTTTATCATACTCTGGATATTCTTTTAAGATGGGTTTGGAAGCATCAGAATCTTCTAAAAGAGCATAATTAAATAAAGTATCTTTATTTTGAATTAAGGTTTGATGATTAATCTTAAAAACATCTAATAAACCACATCTTACCAAAGCATCATATATTTTATCATTGATTAGCGAATAACATTTATAAATAAAATCATATATATCTTTAAATCCATCTTCTTTTTGATGAACGATATCCATTAAAACATTACCTGGTACGGTTCTTACCATACTAAGAGGCATTAATAAATAATTGTTTTTAAATTGGTAGGAAAAAGAAGATACATTAATATTCGGAGGTAATATCTTTACTTTATTTTTCTTCAATAAATTTAGTAATCTTACTCGATCATTATTATCTTTAGCAAAATCTAAAAGCGTTATATAAAATTCATTTGGATAATATGTTTTAAAATATGCAAGTTCATAAGCTATAAGCGCATAAGATACGGAATGGGCTTTATTAAATCCATATTCGGCAAATTTCTTTATCTTATTAAATAAATCAATAACAAATTCCTTTTCATAACCTTTTTTAAGCGCATTAGAGATAAATTTTTCTCTTTCATTTTCGATAATACTCTCTTTTTTCTTACTCATCGCATTACGAATATTATCAGCTTCGTATAATGAATAACCTCCGACTATTTCAAGGATTTTCATAACTTGTTCTTGAAAGATAATAACGCCATAAGTACTCTCTAAAACACTTTTTAAAGAAGGATGAATATTATAACTATTACTCTTTTTATTTTTAACATATTCATCAATTTGATTACTTGGTCCTGGTCTTAAGAAAGCCATTGTAATACTTAATTCTTCGAAAGATGATACTTGTAACTTTAATAAATTACTTTTAGCATATTTGGATTCAAATTGAAAGATATCATCGGTATCAGCATTTTTAAATACTTCATATACTTTAGAATCATTTAAATCAATTGAATTTATATCAAAATTCTTTATTTTTTTAAGAATAGTATCAATAATAGTTAAGTTTCGAAGAGCTAAAAAGTCCATTTTCAAAAGGCCTAGTTTTTCTAAATAATCCATCGCAATGCCCGTTTGAGTTACTTCACCATTTTTATAAATAGGGATTACTTCATCTAAATTAACTGAGGAAATAACAATTCCCGCAGCATGGGTGGAAACATTCTTCTTAAGATTTTCTAAATGCATAGCTATATCATATAGTTCATTTAATTCAGAATACATATTTAAATACTTTTGAATTAATTGGTCTTCCCTATTTTCTTCGAGTGTTTTATTTCGATCAATAAATTTAATAAACTTTTCAAAAAGATTATTATCTATTTTTAATACTCTGGCTAAGTCTCTTAAAACTAACTTGGCTTTTAAAGTATTAAAAGTTAATCCGGTAGCAACTTTTTCATTACCATATTTTTCTCTTACATAGGATATTACTTTATCTCTTTTGGTATCTTCGAAGTCAATATCAATATCAGGCATTTTCTTCCGATATGGATTTAAGAATCTAGCAAATAATAAATCATATTTAATTGGATCAATATCGGTAATACCAATAGCAAAACTAACTAAACTACCAGCAGCCGAACCTCTTCCTGGTCCTACTAAAACATGATGCTTTTTAGCATATAAAACATAGTCATAGACAATTAAAAAGTAGTCAACAAAACCCATTTGTCTAATTACGGACAATTCTTCTTGAAGGCGTTCTAAATACTTGGCAGGAACATTATTATTAAGTCTTTTATTAAGACCAAGAGTTGCTAGTTTTTCTAAGTATTCAAAAGAATCAACACTTTTTTTGAATACTGGTATATATCGCTTATCAAATGGTATTTCCAGATTAATTTGCCTAGTAAATAAATCTAATCTTTTTTGATCATCTTCATCAATATTATTACTATAATAACAATCTTCGTCATAATTAAAATCATTACCAATTAATTTAAGATAATCTAAATACTTTAGTTCTTCTTTTTTTAGAACTCTTATTTCTTTAGCATAAATGACATTATTTGTTAATAATAAAGCATTAACTTTTTCTGTATTATTTTTATAAGATATATAAACATTATTCTTAAGTTTAAAGTTATCATAGATACTACCCTCAACAACTAATAAAAGATTATTATCTTCGATACTTTGGTAAGTATTTTCATTTGTAAATTTTAAAGTATTTATTTTAAGTAATTTTTGATATCCTTGATAGTTTTTAGGATAAATACATATTCTATGACCATCGATAGTTATTTCTAAACCAATGATAGGTTTAATATTATTTTTTAGACAAGCTTCATAGAACTCCATAACACCAAATAATTCATCATCACAAATACCACATGCATTAATATTATGAGCATGTAAAAAATTCATTAATTTAGGAATAGTGATAAGACTTTTTAAAAGTGAATATTCTGTTTTAATCTTTATTGGTGTCATAGCCTACCTCTCATAAAATATTATAACAAAAAAAAGTAATGTTTTAAATAACATTACTCAATTACTAGCATACTAAAATATCAAAACAATTATTAAAAAAATAATTAACTATAATACCATCCTGTACAAAGTGCGATAGACCCTCGATCAAGTACGCAAGTCGACGAACGGTCTGTATCAGTATTATCATCATAATTATAAGAACTACAGCCAACCTCACCGTACTTATCAATAAAACAAATGAAGCCACTAATATAGCAATAAGCATATTCGCCTTCATAATAGCAATCATTATTGATATCAACTGTTATTCCGGCATCATCAAAAGCCTGATAAATAGCTTGTACTGCCCCTGATCCTTGGGTACTTGTAAAATCATTACCAGGTGTATGACCTTGAAGACCATATTTGGTATATGGTTGACTCAAACACACCTCTTTATTAGAATCAGTTTCTGTTGCACAGGCATAATAATCGGTATAATCTTGACCTATATAAGCATAATGTCCAGTTGCTGGTCCACTGCTATACAATGACCCACCAGAGTATGGGAAATAATAAGATGGTTCATCTAAAGAAGAACCCATAGACCAGTTTGACATTTCATCGCTTGGATACCAGTATTTTACCGGACTACCTAGTTGATAACTATTTTCAATGCGATAAGGATCATCCCATGTACCAGTGCCACCCAAATAATTAACATCACTATTTAGATAAAGCGCTGGTCGAAAATTAGAATGAGTATTATATTGACTAACCGTAGCTGTTACCAAACTCGTCCCGGCACAAAAAGAATAAACTTGATCACTACGTCCGTTTGTACTCGGAGTTAATGTTAATGAACAAGTCCCTGTCCTACTTTGAAATGTATATGTAATTGGTTGATACCTTAGATAGTCTCCCAGTGCACAAGAAGCATAATTAGCCATCGAAGTTTGTAAACAAGTGCTGCGGTCGACATTGCCAGATCCATTTGTTGCATAGCCAGTATCACTTGGATAAAGCAAACCTATCTTACCGTACCATTTAACTGCTCTCTTTTCTCTTCCACTATCAGTAACATTAAATACAGAGCCAGTATTATTTATATTTCTTTCCATATTATAAAAATCACTTGGAGAACTTTCATTTGAAGGTGAACCATATAAATCCCATCTTACAGTAGCTATTTTGTTTAATGCCGAACTTTGAATTTTACTTAAAATATCTGCAGTTGAAATTTCTGGTGTATAACTACTTGTTGTTGCTAAAGTAGGTGTATATAAACTTGTTCCGGTTCCATATAAATAACTATATGTTGCATCATAAAAGTTATAACCATTGCTATCTGATACCATATTATTTGTTATGCTATAACCTGTATGCAAGCGATTTCCATTGGCATCATAAGCGGTAGTAAGATAATTTGTTCCATTAAGCATTAACATTAACTGACTATCACTCCAATCATTTGAACCATCAGACTGATATTGTACCATAACTGCCGACCCTACTCCTGGTGATTTTTTATCAAATGTCAAATCATTTTCGTGTGTTTCCGGGATAGTCCGATTACGAGTTATCTTAACTAAACTACCAGTGGTCGTTGTATCACACTCAGTTGAAGTTCCGTATGTTCCTGTACAATACTCCATATTTGGCATTACGCCAACTATCAACCATAATTCATCATTAAACAATATATAATTATCCGGGTTCTTACCAGCATAACGCCATTCACCAGGATGATCAGAGGTTAAAATCCATGGACTATTTGAAATTGCATCAGTTCCACTTTTCGGAGCACTATTTATAAGATAATCTACAAGTGTTTGGGTATTATTTACATTGCCCTTTACACATGATACATTGGCTACTTTAAATCTACTAGAATATGTTTTTCCTGACAAAGCACTTTGATCGGCATTGACATTATAAAACTTACTGGATAGTGTCCATACAGCGGTACTCGTAGTATTTCCAATTCCGTCTATTCTAGCTCCACTTACTACCGTAACACTGTTATTTGTATATGAAAGCGTTGCTAAATCAGTTTCACTACTGATACTATTAGTTCCTTCGATGGCATGTTCATTGCTGGCTAAAACACCTTGAATTGTATATTCGTTATCAGTTACACCACTTGTATGAGTAGTATATTTATCATTGCTTGTCCATTCATACACAATATCATATGTACATACTACACTATAACTTGTATTGGGAGTAAAATTTACCGTTAAGATCGTATTATTTTCAGCAGCCACATTACCTTGTCTAGCATCAGTCATATTTGCCGCGGTTACATTAAGACTCATCTCTCCCCCGATAGTATCAAAGACCATATTATTACGTTCAGTTAACGCACTAATATTAGCGGCATTAGTAACATTAAAATTACCACTTGCAAAGAAAGCATAGGTTGCTACCGCAATCATCATTATTAAAGTTATGATAGTTACTATTACTAAAATCCTATTATTTCTATTCATATATGAATCAACTCCTTTTATCTAAATTATATAATAAAGAGTTAGTATACACAATAATAAGCAGTCATGAATTGACAATTACTACGCTTTTTGATACACTTATAAGCGTTTAGGAGGAACGACAATGGCTACAAAAATTACAAGTAAAAAACCTTTGACTGGTAATAATCGTTCACATGCATTAAATGCAACAAAGAAAGTTCAAAAACCAAATCTTATTAAAAAGAATATTAATGGTCAAAAAGTTGTTATCTCAGCCAGAGAAGCAAGAACCCTTAATAAAGGAAATTAAAAAACAAACCTCAGATTAGAGGTTTGTTTTTTATATCTTTTTAAGTACTCTTTCAAGTTCACTTGTAAGTTTAGATTTCATAATAACATCCTTAAATCCATCTTTTAAATAATGAAGTTTAATGAATTCTTTATTATCATCAATCATTATTACTACAGGTATATTAAACTTTTCAATTTTCTTTAATTCATTTAATACATCTAAAGCACTACATGTACTAGTTTCATCATCAAGAATAATAATGTCATATTTATATTTCTTATTAATCTTTTCAATAACATCATTAGCGTATAAGGAAGATGTAACAATACTGCCCTTATCCTCTAAAAAATGAGAAATTCGGGTAAGTTCTTTAATATCTTCGTCAACAACCATTATTTTTTTATTTAGGTGCAATGATTCTTCATATAGATCAAGTTTTTTAGATATTTCTGTTTCAGCTGTTTCAACAATCTTTTGATCAATAATGATACTAACAGTCGTTCCCCGATTATTGGCTTGAACCATGAAACTACCACCAATTTTATTTGTTAAAACTTTTACTACTTTAAGATTATCAGTTTTATTATCCAAATCAGTATCAGTTTCTAATTCTTTAAAATTTAATACTTCGTTTACTTTATCAAGTGGCATACCCTTTCCTGAATCAGTTACATCAATAATAAAACGGCATATATCATACTTAATAAGCGTATTTATTTCGATAGTTATAAATCCTTTTTCTGTATGTTCAATAGCATTATCGACAATCGCCGTTAATATTTGTTTTAGCCTTACACCATCGCCATATACATATTCAGGAATATTACTACTTACTTTATATTCAAGTTTTGTATTATTATTAATACTATTCTTAGCTCTAATTCGTATTTCATCAAATAAGTTATGAACGTTATATTTATCATTATAAAGTTTAAGTTTCTTCGTAGATAGTCCAGATAAATCAAGAGCATCATCAATTAAATAGTCTAAATGCTTACTAATATTGTTTATCTCTTTCATATCATCAGTATTCTTGTCACCGCTAATCTCAATTAAATCTTTGACTGGTTTACGAATTTCTTGGGATATTTTAAACAAGAAATTGGACATATCTTGATTACTACTTTCAATAATTCGTCGGTTTTCATACAATTCATTAAGCATCATAATATCTGGGTTTTCAATGGTGTGGAACATGATGAAGCATAAGAAGCTTTCCACAAAACACATAATCATTGTATCAGGCATTATTTTTTGAATAGCTATAGCTATCATACAAAAAACTAAATATACAAATAAAGGTAATACCTTCTTTTTTGATGTCTTACGTAAGTTTGGAAGTAGTAATGCACAAATAACAACAGACACAACACCAGCAACAATATAAGAATATGTTACAGCCAAGCCATATGTATATGCACCTTGGGAAACTGCATCAACATGAACATTAATTGGCAAGAAGAAGGTCAATAGTGCACAAATACCAAAAACGATACTTACAGTATGATTTGTTTTTTTGACCTTATCTTTTGATATAACCAATACAACCACATAATTTAAAATTAGCATAGCAAAAATAATGAAATATGCCAAAAAGGATTTAAAAATAAATTGACAAAAAATCTTAGAGATATTGTCATAATAGAAAGAACAATATTTTGATCCTACTTGTAAGAAAATTCCAATAAGATTGGCAATAAGCATCATTTTATAAACATAGTTTTCTTCACTTTTTATTCTTTGCTTGGAAAAATAGATGATTATCAAAGAAACCATATAGATGATACAAAATACCGTTAAATACGTCATCTTTGTAACAACCATTATACATCACCCTATACCCTACTATAATTAAATTATATCACAATTTCTTTTTCTAGCATATCTATTTTTTGGAATGTATATATATCCGTTTTCTTCTTCCTTTAAAGCTTTATAATCTCTTTTAGTAGATTTAGCCATTGGAAAAGACTTCCGGATTTTAAATAATTCTGGCACATATACATCGTCATTAAGTGTGTTCATTACATCTCGTTGAATTTGAAAAAACTTGGCTTCCATATCATCTATTTCTCTTTTAAGTACTATATGTGCACACAACTTGTCATCATGCATAAATACTTCACAGTCAAAGATGTCGGGATCTTTTAGAATAGCTTTCTTAACATCAAAATTATATATTTGAACGCCATCGACAACTGATACATCATTTGCTCGACCTTCATAGATAACAAAGCCATCATCACGAACATAACCAATATCACCCGTATGTTTGTATTTTACGCCATCAGTTTCATCAGTATAAAAAACATCTTTTAAATCAGGACGATTATAGTATCTTAACATACCACAGTTAGTACTTACAGCAAGTTCACCACGTTCAAAGTATGGAAGTTCATGTTCATCTTTATCAATGGCAATAACCGTGGCACCCGGAATGGGAATACCTACTGAATAATCGTAATGTGGTAAGTCATTTAATTCAGCTGTTACAATTGAACCGTTCTCACATGTACCATAACTACTGTTAACTATGGCAGGACTACCAATACTTGCAAATAATTTGTTTAATTTAGCCTTATCATTTGGAGTAGATAAAGTTCCTCCAACATAGGCATTGGTCAATTTGGTATAGTCTAAAACATGTGTACTTAAAAGTAATCTAAATAACTTTTTACGACTTAATTCATCTAATCCATTAAATAATTCCGTAGTGCCAATTCCCCAATTTGACTTAGATGATCCAATATTTTTTGAAAAAGTAAGGGGGTCAAAACGCGGATCTTGATGAAGAATAGAGCCATAAAACAAAGGTGATGTCCCATTAGCAACTAGACCTGTCGAAGTCCACACTGGAATCGTTTGATAAAACTTTTGCCCTCTTTTCAAATCAAAACCAAATGGCAAATATGAAAGTGCTGAGTTATTTATTGAATCATGAGATAATAATACTCCCTTTATATCACCAGTAGTACCCGAAGAGTATACGACAGCAGCAGGCATATCTTTTTCGTATGCACACATACTAGGTGCCGGATTATCTTTACCCTCTTTAATGAAATCATTGTATGTAGTGGTATCAGGAAACTTTTTACCCTTCTTTATTTTTCCTAGTTTAGAGGAATTTAAAGTAGGAACCACAATGATTCTTTCTAATGATGATTTCTCCTTAACTTCATCATAAACATCTTTATATTGATCATATAATACATCCATGATAATAAGAATCCGACTGTGATCTTTATTAATATCGGAAATCATTGATTCTTTATTAAGATAAGGTAACATGAAAACACAGGTTGCACCAATATACCCTGCAGCATATAGTGAATACATTGCTTCAGGAATACCTGGTAAAGTAGCAATGATGCCATCACCTTTTTTAACGCCATTAGCATCAAGTGTCTTAACTAATTCTACAATATGTTTAAATAAATCGCCATAACTGATTTTTGTACCAAAATACTCAATGGCAGTATCCTCGGTATGATCAGCATTATTGGCAAACAAAGCTCTAGTGATTGTCTCTTTAGGTGTCTTTTCTTTATATTTATCAAAATTATAATATGCTAAAGCAGGCTTATCAACGCTTGGATAACCTGTCATTGGCCCTTGTATTTTACCAGTTGCTAAATCCCTTAGATATTCGTCATGTTGCATTTTTTCTTCTTCTGATAAATTTGCAAATTTTAACTTATATTGTTTTAACTCTTCATAATTCATATTAATATCCAAACTCCCTTCTTTAAAACAATAAAAAGATAAACAAATGTTTATCCTATTTAAAACGATTCATTTGTGCCATAACTTGTTTTACTTGTTTTTGACTAGGTTTTCTACCCATACTACTCATCATGGCCTCTATCATTTTTTCGTTTATTGGTGGATTTTTTTCTAGTGTTTTCTTTGTAACAATTCTTGCAATTAAAAATCCTAGTACTATTCCAACGATCAAAGAAATAATACTCCATATAATTGTTTCTACCATATCAATCTCCCTAAAGTAATTTTACTATATTATTTTGTTTTTAACAAGTTATTTCATCTAACCAAAAATAATCTTTATTTTCAAAATCACAAGCAAATAAACTATATCCCTGCAGTTTTCTTAAAAGCTCAAAGCGACTATTCTTACAAGTACAGATTAAATAACTGTTTTTAACTTCTATTTTACAGGTCTCATCACGATACTTATTATAATAGGAATGCATATTTTTAGTATAAATATAAAACTGATTATCCAAAAAATTATGAGAGATACGATTATTGACTAATTCTTTATTGAATTTTGATGCTAATTGTTCATATAAATTGGTTGCTACAAATAAATCTTCCCTACCTGACTTATAAATTGACTCAAAACTTTTAAATAACATATAAGGACTATCTTTCGTTAAAATACTCATTTCTTTATTTACATTAAAAATATAATATGTGCGCAATTTTTCTTCACCAACGAAAAAATAACATATTTCTTTCATAAAAAATGTCGAATCTAGTTAGATTCGAACATTTTCTTAATTTTTATCAATATACTATTGTAATCAAAATCGCATACCTTTAAAACATCTTCTTGCTTACTAGCTGTTTCAAAAGAGTCAATACCTACTGCATACTTTTTATCTGAGGCAAAACGATACCATAGTTTATTCGAACCAGCCTCAAGAGTAATAATTTTAACATCTTTAGGTAATAATTTTTCTTCGTATAAAGGATTTTGTCTTTCAAACAATTCCATCGATGGCATAGAAACAATCCGTAAATCAATACCGCCCGTAAATAGTTCTTCAGCAATTTTTAAAGCAGTTGTTACTTCACTTCCGGTAGCAATTAGGACACCATCTAAATGATACTTTTCTTTGCGAACAATGTATGCTCCATATTGAACATATTTACCATTAGTATGTTTTAAAATACCTATTTTTTCATTAGATAAAACAATACTTGCAGAACCTTTATTTTTAATAATATATTCCCAAGCACCAATTACTTCATTAATATCGGCCGGTCTAAAAACAACCATATTAGGCATACTACGCAACATTGATAATTGTTCAACAGGATCACAAACGGCACCTTCGCAGCAATTCTCAATACTATCATTACTAAAAATATAAGTGACAGGTAAATTCATTAAGGCACTCATTCGCATGGATGGTTTTAACTTATCAGCATGGCTTAAGAAAGTACTGCCAAAGGAACGAATTCCCAACGTTGATATACCATTTAAAATAGCTCCCATTGCTGATTCACGAGCACCAAAAGCAATATTACGACCACTAGGGTTATCATCTTTCATTAAGCCATTTTTAGCGATAGTCACTTTCGTAGCCGTTGCCAAGTCAGCGCTACCGCCTAAAAAGAACGGTGTCTTTGGCGCAATGAAATTCATTGCTTTAAAATTAGATAATACGCCCTCTTCACAATAAGTGTCATTTATCTTGTAATTGCCACTGTCAAAATCGACTTCAAATTCCCCTCTTTCAAGCAAATTAATAAGAGATAATAGCTTAGAGTTTTTTCCTTGTTTGGCTTTTTCATATTCCTGCATCCAAACTTCATATTTCTTGCCTACTCTTTTAGCAATTGCTTCGGTTAAATAATTTTTAATAACATCCGAAATCATAAAAGGTTCAGCATACAATTTATTTTTTTGCTTAAGTTCTGCAATTTCATCTTCTTTAAGTAATGCATCATGTGCACTATTTTTACCCTCGTAAGATGTTCCGTGGCCAATTTTAGTATTAACTATGATAATGGTTGGTAATTCACTATCACGAGCGTCATTTAAAGCACTGGATATACTTGATATACTAGAACCATTTTTAACTTTAATTACTTCAAAACCAATCGATTCAAAACGTAATTCAATATCTTCGGTAAATACATCACTAACATCACCATCATGTTGAACTTTATTACAATCATATACAACCGTTAATTTATTCAGTTTTTGCATTCCAGCAAATGACAATGCTTCATAGGTTGTTCCATCTTGAATATCATCATCACCACACAAAACAAAAGTATGAAAATCAATTAACTGACTTTTTTTATCAACACTTTTGCAAATACTCTCTAAATATCTTTCACCAAGAGCAATTCCTACAGCACTGGCAATGCCTTGTCCAGCAAGTCCTGTAGAACATTCAATTCCCAATTCAGGATTTAATTCGGGATTACTTGGAGCATAAGAATCAATATCTCGATAACGTTTTAAATCCTCGATAGAATAATTAAAACCGGCATGATATAACATAGAATATAAAGCTGCACTAGCATGACCATTGGATAAAACAAAGCGATCTCGATTAATCCATGTTGGATTTTGGGCAACCACATTCATTGCATTAAAATATAATGAATAAATAATTGGTGTTGAACTAAATACAACACCTGGATGACCATTACCTGCCTTTTGAATCATATCAATTGCTAACATCATAATGGAGTTAACTGCTAAATCATTTTTAACCGCCATCATTATCACTTCCTTATTTTTAATTCTAGCATAAAGAAGTGAAAATTGAAACTATTTTGTCATCTCTGTCAATGTGCTAAATTTGAAATCATTATTCTGAATATTACTATTAGGAAAGCACAAATATATTATGCCAACAATCGCCACAATATAAAAAATAAGTATTCCTCCATAGTTAACCATTAAATTTTTCATTTTTATCACATCCTTCATTTATAGTTTAATACGAATACTTGTTCGTGTCAATTATAAATAAAACATTTGTTTGACTTTTGACATTAGTTATTGTAAAATGTAAATAGTTAAATAAAGGAGAATCAAATGGAAAAAGAAAACCTTACAAAGCGACAAAATGATGTTCTTAATTTTTTAAAAAAATATATAGCGGATCATGGTTATCCTCCTACTATCAGAGAAATATGTGATGGTGTAAATCTTTCAAGTCCCGCTACCGTTTTTGTTCATATCAAAAATCTAGAAAAAAATGGTTATGTTAAGAGTTCCAATAACAAATTTAGAACGTTAGAGTTACTTGTTAATAATGAATTCGAAGATAAAAATGACGATGTTGTAAAAGTACCACTTCTAGGAAAAGTTACTGCTGGTAGTCCTATAACGGCCATTGAAACCCCAAACGAATTTTTTGATTTGCCTTCATCACTTGTTCCACAAACTGGTGAGGTATTTACACTGCATGTTTCTGGTGAAAGTATGATCAATGCTGGAATATTTGATAACGATTATGTTATTATTCAAAAACAGAATACAGCTAAAAATGGCGAAATTGTCGTAGCCATGACCGAGGAGAACGAGGTAACGTTAAAACGTTTTTACAAAGAAAAGGACCACATTCGTTTACAACCTGAAAATGATACTATGGCACCAATAATTCTACCAAATTGTACCATACTTGGTAAGGCTATAGGATTATATCGAAAAATATAAAAAAACTTCATATCCCAAAAAGATATGAAGTTTTTTTTTAATTGAAATCTCAACCGCACCACTTTAATAATTTGATTCTATCTCAAAAGTTGATTTAAAGTCAAATATTTTTTTAGGCATGAAGTTTATTTCAAAAGCAACATTTTCCAAATAGTATTGATTTATAGTTTTTAATGAATAACCTTTTGGTATGAATCTTCTTACCATGCCATTCATTCTTTCATTTGTTCCTCTTTGAAATGAGCAATATGGATCACATTTATATAGTTTTACTCCAAGTTTCTTGGCTGTTAGTCCTAAGGCATTAAATTCAACTCCATTATCAACAGTAATTGACTTAACTGGTATATTATTTTTTAAAATGTAATTGTATATTAATCTATCAGTGTAATATTCGTTTTTATATTCAGATTTTATTAACCATATTTTCCTTGTGCAACGGTCTACTATCGATATTATTGAGTCATACTCATTCCTTTTTCCAATTATTGAATCTATTTCTAAATGTCCTATTTCCGTCCTTTTTTCAATATATTTGGGTCTTAAACTAATAGGTAATACCGTTTTGTGATCTAAGTTCCATTGGAAATGTGCCATCATTCCAGTTTTTTTACCTTTTCTTTTTTTATATATTAATTTTTCCTTTGTTAAAAATATTTTGCTTTCATTTATCCAATTATATACTTGCCTCACACTTGGACAGTTTGCAAAACAACTTCTTTTAAACTTATTAACACATATTTCTACTGAACACGTTTTTCTATCATAATGGTCATACAAATACTTTATAAATAGCTCATATCTATCATTTATATTTATTTTTCTTTTCTTATATATTCCTGCTTTATATCTTGATATTGTCGAATGGCTTATTTTTAATCTTCTTGATACTTCCCTCATTGAAAGTCCTTGAGCAAGCAATATATCAATTTCTACTTTCTTTTTTTCGGTTAATTGGGTATAATTCATTTGGGAGCCTCCTTGCCGGGATACGGCTCCTTTTATTGTATCAAAAAACCGCACCCAGTGGTGCGGTTGAAATTTCAATTTAGGAAAAACTTCATATCCCAAAAAGATATGAAGTTTTTTATTGTATTTTTATTTAAGTGTATATGGATCTGCAAAAGTTCCTGTTCCACCATTAATAATGGCACTAGGTCCTAAATACACAACTGGACGTATTGAATAAGAGGTTTGAGTTGCTGTACCACTACCTGTATAACCATATCCACTTATCATCATTACATTAGAAGTATTGCTTGTATAGGCAGTTACTGTCCAGAAAGAGTAAGCAGTTCCCACACTTGAAGACGTAGCGTTTGAATACAATAACCAAGCATTTGATGAACAATAAGTTTTATAGTCGCCATCGCCCCAATTGTATATCATTTCCGATAAACAACCAGATCGCGAATATGTTCCTGAAGTTGCTCCATTACCATTTGTTGCATAACCATAATCACTTGGGTACATTAATCCTACTCTGCCATTCCACGAACCAGACATTGTTCCAATTTTTCCTCCAGCACCATCAATATTTCGTTCTGCATTATATAAAGCTCCAGCGGTTCCCTTTGAACTAGTGTTATAAGTTTCTACTCCATATAATGGCCAAGTAACATAAACAACATTATCAAAAGAACCATAAGCATTATCTAATGTTGTTGGTAATGTTGAAACTGCCCAGTCATTATTAGATGCTGACGCCCATGCCCCGGCACCGTGCCGATTATTTCTAATTACTTTTACTAAAGAGCCTGCTGTCTTTGGACTATTTTCATCGTATGAATATTGCATATTAGGCATAACACCAATAATGCGCCATAGTTCGCCATTAATAGTTATATAATTATCAGGATTTTTACCAGCATAACGATATTCATCCGTTCTATCCGAAGTCAAAATCCATGGCGTACTTCCGACACTCGAAGTGCCACTTCTTGGAGCATTATTAGCAATATAGTCCGCTAAAGATACTCCACATACGGCGTTTTTGACTGCTATATGTCCTTTATATTGTTTATTTCGATGAGCAGATTGGTCATAATCCGTTAAATTATAAAACTTAACGGTAGCATCTACTCTTTTATTTGCTGTTTCCATATCTAAGGCAGTAATATACCCACTACCAATTTTAGTCTCAGATGTAGTATAATTAGGAACCTGTATGCTAGCACCATCGACTTCAGCAACAAACTCTAAAGTTGCCCCTGTCGTAAGAGCATAATTATCATAGCCTGATTCCCATATCCAAACATAGTCATATGCACAAGTAATGGGACCCGAAGAACCATTAACAAGGTTAATGTCAAATGTTGTCGAAGAAGAAGCTGCAACTTTATTTTGCATCGACCATAACATATCACCTTCAGAGATACCAAATACGACTTCATTAGCATTGCCACTAACGTCAACAGTTAAATTATATCCGTTGTCAAACGTTGTATTATAGGTAATACTATTTGTTATAGTAGTGGTCATTGTAAAATAGGCAAAAGAAAGACTAATCACAATACACGCCAAAATGATTATACCCATTGCTATTATCATTATATTCTTTTTCATCTTTTCTACCTCTTATATATCATACCAAAAAAAGCAAATATAAATCAACAATTAATGTCTTCTTAACATATTAATTGCCATATCATAATTATCACTACATGTTATAAAAGATCCACTAACAACGACATCAATATTTTTGTCTTTTATAAGTTCAATAGTTTGATTATCAATTCCCCCATCAATACCTGTTAAAAAATGATATTTTGCTTTTAATTCATTAATTAAATCTATTTTATCTAATGTACTTTCTATAAAGGATTGTCCCCCTTTACCTGGTACAACACTCATAATTAAAACCTCATCTACCAACTCTAAGAATGGTTTTAGTAGATCAACATCTTGATCGGGATTAATAGCTATTCCTGCTTGTATCCCCATATTTTTGATATACTCTATTACCTCAAGAGGTTTATTACAACAGTCAATATGAATAGTAATAGTTTGAATATTTAATAAAGCAAGTTCATCAATGTATTTCATAGGATTTTCAACCATCATATGAATATCAAGCGGCTTAGTACTAACTTTAAGTAGTTTAACTAACTCTGAAATAGTAAAGTTTTTACTTTCTACATACTTGCCATCACACATATCAACATGAAGATAATCACCTGAAGTTTGATTAATCATTTCAATACATTTTTTGTAATTATCACTTTTTAAAAAACTTACGGCTATTTTCATAATACTCCTTCATAAATTTAGCATAATTCTCATATCTACTTGATAGTATTTTACTATTGTCTTTGATAGAACACCCATCGGTATTTAAATGGTCACAGTCATTATACTCACAAGGATATAAACTAAATTCAATAAAACCATTACGAATATCTTCCTTAGATAACTCATTTAAATCCAAAGCACTAAAACCAGGTGTATCCGCAAGATAAAAATCTTTTATTTTGTATAAATTAACATACCTTGTTGTATGTACACCACGATTTAAACTTTCAGAAATCGGTTTAGTTTCAAGGTTTAATAATGGATCAATCATATTAATAAAACTAGATTTACCAGCTCCAGTTTGTCCACAGATAACTACTACTTTACCAGATACGATTTTTTTAAATGCTTCTAATTCTGTATTCTCAATTACAGGAATACCAATATTATGATAGTAATTTTGAATTATTTTATATTTACTCTTTTCTTCATCAGATAGTAAATCTATTTTAGAAAAGCAAATCAAAGGTTGAACTTTATAAGCATTTATCATAACAAGCATTTTATCTAATAATGTTAAATCCAAGTCTGGTTTTTTAACACTAACCATGATAATAGCCATATCAATATTAGCTATATTAGGTCTTTTTAAAAAATTAATGCGAGGAAAAATCTTCGTTATCTGAAGATCATCCTCGTTAATTTCTACATAATCTCCGACTAAAGGAGTTATTTTATTTTTACGAAATATCCCCCTTACAGTGCAATCGTATAGGATATCATCGACATCTACAATATATTTTGTGCTATTGATATTCTTAATACGACCTTTTAACATAATCCTCCATCGCATTCATTTTGACCAGTATCTTCTCCATCAGATATATCAATTCTAATAGTGATTTTAGCTCCAGAAGAAACTTTTGAACCAGCTATTCTATTTTGATTTTGAATCTTATAATCATTATATTCGTTGGCATTATCTGAACTAATACTGATGGTCTTTCCTGAATTATCTTTAAATGTACATTGAATCTTAAATTCTTCACAGAATTCTATAACATCAGATACTGTATAAGTACCGTCAGTAAAATCTGGATAAGTATTTTTAATATTAGGTACATAAAGAATAATGCTATCTCCTGCTGATAATTCTTTGCCCTCTTCTACAGATTGGTCCATAATAACATCTGCATCATAATCGCTAATATCATCATCAGGATCTAAATCCTTCGTTTCAATGAATACTTTAATACCTAAAGCTTGTAATGTTCCGCGAACATAGTCAACATTCTCACCAAGGTAATCTTCAATGATAACCGTTTTATTACCAACTGATACATACACTGTTACATCTGAACCTTTTTTACGTTTGGTATTTTTAACAGGATTAGTTCTTGTAACTTTTCCTTCTGGTACGGTGTTTGATGTTTCATCAATTGTTTGTTTAATTTCAAAACCTTTTTCTTGAAGTAAATCAGTAGCTTCACTAAGAGTCATGTTGCTAACATCTGGTACCATTACTTGTTCACTCTTAGTAATTTTGGGTAATAATACTACCAAGGTAGTAATTAAAACTACTATACCGGTAAATATGGATATTAAGATGATTATAAACTTATTTTGTTTCTTTAAATCACCTTCAGTTATTTTCTTTGCTATAATCTCTTCACTTTCTTTCTTATTTATTGATGAATCCTTCTTTATCTTAAGCATTTTAGTATCATCATATTCATACTCTGGATACTTATAAACAACTTTGCTTTCATTTTTTCTTGCCTCATCTAAGCAAGTCTTTAAATCTTCATACATTTCACGAGCGTCGTTATATCGATTCTTAGGATTCTTAGCTGTGGCCCTTAAAATAATATTTTCAATCGATTGCGGTATATCAGGAAGTTCTTTACGAATGGATGGCATTGGCTCTTTCAAGTGTTTTAAAGCTATCTCAACAGCATTATCGCCCTTAAATGGTAATTTACCAGTTAATAATTCATACATCAAGATACCTAATGAATAGATATCACTTTGAAGGGTTGCGCCTTTACCACTTGCTTGTTCAGGTGGCAAATAATGAACCGACCCCATAACCGAATTGGTTTGGGTAAGTTGCGTTGAGTTCATCGCTACGGCAATACCAAAATCTGTTAACTTAACTAAACCATTTTCCAAAATCATAATGTTCTGAGGTTTAATATCACGGTGAATAATGTATGAATCATGGGCTACGGATAAACCACTAGTAACCTGAAGCATAATATCAATGACTTCCGCAATGGTCAGTTTACCACGTTTTTTCAAAAGGTTCTTTAAATGTTTACCTTCAACATATTCCATGACGATATAATATTCACCATTATCTTCACCTACATCATATACTTCAACAATGTTCTCGTTAGTCAAGGATGATGCCGATAAAGCTTCTCTTTGAAACCGCCGCACAAACTTTTCATCGGTAGCTAAATCACCTCTTAGGACTTTGACAGCAACATTTCTTTCTAAAATAGTATCATACGCTAAAAAGACATTAGCCATACCACCTTCGCCAATGCTTTTAATTATTTGATAACGATCAGATAATTTATCCCCTTTTGCTATCACCTAATATCACCCTTTTCTTTTTCTAGATAAGCTATCGAAATATTGTCATTCCCCCCGCGTGCATTACATTTGGTAATTAACCTTTGCACTTTAGCCTCAACTGATAGTTCGGGATCAGTTAAAACCTTTTCAATTTGATCATCACTCATTAGTGATGTAAGTCCATCAGAACATAACATAACGCCATCATTATGAATATCAACATCAAAAATATCGATTTCACACTTTTCGGTGGCTCCTAATGCTCTCATTAAAACGTTCTTTTTAGGATGAAACTTAGCTTCTTCTTCAGTTAAATTACCAGCTTGAACAAGTAAATTAACTAAGGTGTGATCTTTTGTCACTTTATGCAGTTTTCCGCTTTTTAAGACATATCCTGATGAGTCACCAATGTTGCCATATATTAAAAAGTCATTTGTCAAAATCGCCACTACCAAGGTACTTCCCATACCTACAGAATCTTCATGTTCTTTTGTATAATCAATAATGCTTTTATTAAGTTCATTAACATTATCATTAAGCCAGTTAACAGCATCAAGTTTAGTGCCAATACTAGCAATATCGGTAAATCTTTTTCCTAAATGGGTAAGAGCTATCGAAGAAGCAACTTCGCCTTTACGGTGTCCCCCCATGCCATCAGCCACCATCAAAAGGTACTCATTACTCTTGTTTTTTAAGATAGTTACGCTATCTTCGTTGTGTGTCCGGACTTTGCCGGCATCTGTTAAATAAAATGTTTTCACATTCATCACCTATCTTCTCAGAAATATTATATCATTAAAAAAGAAATAATACTACATTTCTTTACTTCTTAATTGACCACAGGCGGCCGAAATTTTAGTGCCAAATTTACGGCGGACAGTTACATCAATTCCTCTTCTTTTTAAAATGTCATAAAAAATATCAATTTGTTTCTTATCACTAGCTTTGAAATTTAAATTATTTGTTTCATTGTAAGGAATTAAATTAACATATAAATTCTTCCCATGTAATAAGTCCGCTAACATATTAGCTTGCTTCTCACTATCATTAATTCCTTTTAACATAATATATTCAATGGTTACGCGGCGACTGGTTTTATCATAATAATAATCAACAGCATCCATGATTTCTTTTAGTGAATAAGCATTAGCAATTGGCATAATACTTTTTCTAATCTCATCTGAGGGAGCATGTAAGCTAATGGCTAAATTAACTTGCAATGGAAAATCCGCAAATTCTCTAATTTTAGGAACTATTCCACATGTAGATATTGTAATATGACGTGCACCAATAGCCAATGATTTAGGATCATTGATTACTTTTAAGAAATTAATAATATTATCATAATTATCAAACGGTTCACCAATGCCCATAATAACAACACTATCAATTCTATCTTGAATATAACTAGAAACCAAAATAATTTGTTCGACCATTTCAAATGTTTGTAAATCCCGAACTTTTTTTAAACGACCACTTTCACAAAAACGGCATCCCATATTACATCCAACTTGACTCGAAATACAAATGCTTTTGCCATAGTCATGGTACATTAAAACAGCTTCAATTTTTTGCCCATCTAAAAGACGAAATAAAAACTTTTTAACATCGGTATCCTCTTCGACTTTTTCAATTTTAATAAAGTCAAAAGAAAAATTATTTTTTAAATACTCTCGATTTTCTTTTTTAACATTAGAAAAACAATCAATATCATAGACTTTCTTTTGATATACCCATTCATAAATTTGCGTGGCTAAAAACTTATTTTTTCCAGCCTCAGTAAAAAGTTTTGTTAAATCATCTTTAGAATAATTAAAAAAGTTATTCATAGTTAACTCCTAACGCAAGAAAGCTAGATAACAAAGGAAAGCAAAAAAGATAAATAGCATGATAATACCATTAATACTATCGTTTTTATCCTTATCATCAGGAATACCTACTGCCATAGCCGCTAAAAAGCCACCTATTAAACCACCAATATGACCAGCATTATCAATATTAGGAATCATAAATCCTAAGCAAAGATTAATGATAATAACGGGTAATATTTGACTTTTAATAGATTCTCTTAAATACAAACGAAAACGGAAGCCAAAATAAAGCATTGCTCCTAATAATCCAAAGATAGCTCCTGATGCTCCAACGGAAACAATGTTATCAAATCCGGCACTTAATAAGCTACCACATATCGCACTAATAAAATAAATCATTAAAAATCTAATCTTGCCAAATTTAGCTTCGGCTTGCGTACCAATAACATATAACGAATACATATTACAAAGCAAATGAATGATTCCAGCATGTAAAAACGCACAAGTAACTAATCGCCACACTTGACCTAGTCGAAGTAATTCAACATTATTAGCACCGTATCTAACTAGTACAAGAGCACTTTCAGTACTACCACCAAAAATAGATACAAATAAGAAATATAAAACACATAATGCGATTAAAATATAGGTAACCAATATCTTTTTCGGAGCAAATATTTTCTCATAACGTTTATTATCATTGCTGGTTTTTTCATTAATATCTTTTGTAACATTTAGAATTAATTCAATGCCAGCCGCATCTTGAATTAAATTATTCTTAATATTAGGAAAAACCTCTAACATCGTTTGATTATTTTCAATGTCCTTTAAATCTTTAACATTAATACTATCAATATTTTTAAAAGAATCTAATTCTGTTAGGCTTTCGTCTTCATTTAAATTGATATTTAAGGCATTAATGGAAAAAGAAAAAGTCTTCTTTTTGATTTGTTTTAAAATATCCACAATTTTATATTGATCAAAATTAAATTGTTCTTCATTAATAATTCGATTGCTATTAATACGTATAACACGATAAGGACCGTCTAATTTTTCTAGCCATATTTCATCTTTAACACCATGAACATAGATTGGCGAGTAATTTTCCTTGGTTACAAAATAATGAACTAAACTCATAAGTATTTGGTCTTCTTTACGAACACTTACATCCATATATCCTCCCTATTCTAAACTATTTATAAAATCCTGAAACTCTTTTGGTAAATCACATTCAAAATGCATTTTTTGACCAGTAATAGGATGTACAAACTCCACTTCTTTAGAATGCAAAAATTGGCCAAAATCATTTCCTGCTTTCTTATTATACACTGGGTCATTATAAATTGGAAAGCCAATATAAGCCATGTGGACACGTATTTGATGGGTACGCCCCGTTTCTAAATTTAATTTGACTAATGTATATTTTTTATACCTTTTAATGACTTGCAAATGGGTAATAGCCTTTTTACCGTCTTCAAAAACACCCATCTTATTAAAATTATTTGGATCTCTTTTAATCGGGGCATCTATGGTAGCACTATTATAAGGTAAGACCCCATCGATTAAAGCAAAGTAAGTTCTTTTAATTGCATGTGTTTTAAATCCTTCGGCTAATAACTCATGAGCTTTATTTGATTTAGCTACTAGCATAAGCCCTGATGTATCTTTATCAATACGATGAACAATTCCTAAACGAGCAGCACCACTTAAATTACTTAAATCTTGAGTGTAATTCATAAGTCCGTTTAAAAGGGTATGCTCATAATTACCATTACCGGGGTGAACTACAAGCCCACTAGGCTTATTAATAACCATTAAATCATTATCTTCATAGACAATATCTAAATCCATCTTTTCTGGCTTTATTTCTTTATCAATGGTATATGATTCATCAATGTCAATTTCTTGACCATCTTTCAATTTATAACTACCCTTTTGATAAACATCATCCACTAAGACAAAACCATTTTCAATCATTTTGCTAACAAATTCTCGTGAATAATCAGTATGTAAGGCAATGTATTTATCTAATCGCAAATTATCAGCATTATTTACGAGTATTTTCATTATCTTCTCCCATAAAAATGGCGTATAAAAGCATACATACACCTATACAAATAAAACTATCAGCAAAATTAAAGATTGGATAATTATAATTTAAAACATAAAAATCAATAAAATCGATAACGTATCCATGAATAACTCTATCTACTAAATTTCCCAATAATCCCCCAAAGACCAAAGCAAAAGCAAGTATATTGCGACGATTTATTTTAAACTTTTGCATATAAAAATACAAAAATATCATGATGATAATACTAATTAAAACGATTAAAATGCGGTGTCCTTGAAGCATGCTAAAAGAAATTCCATCATTATATGCTTTCGTAATATACAAAAACTTGGCAAAGATATTATAACTTTTCCCTAGAACTAATACTTTATCTAAAATGATTTTAGATATTTGATCGACTGCAAAAAATACAATACTAAATATCAAAATTTTCTTTTTCATAGATATTATTTTACCATTTTTTTCATTTAAAGTCTATAAATGCATAAAAAAAGCAAACTTAATTGCTTTTCTATTTTATTGAATCAAATGTCTCTTTAATTTCCTCAATACCGCGATAACCAATTTCTCTTTCTTGCTCTAAACCCTCTTTAAAAAAGATTAAAGTAGGAATACTCATAATGCCAAATTTTTTAGCTATCTCTGGATATTCATCAACATTAATTTTTATAACATCAGTAAAATCAACTTCATCAAGAACTGGTCCTAACATTTTACATGGTCCACACCAATCAGCATAGAAATCCACTATACAAGGATTCTTTTCAATATGAGTTAAAAACTCTTTTTCATTTTTAATATGTATAATCATATTATTGCCCCGATTGAACTACTACGCCTGCCATGTTTGGTATCTTACCGCTATCAATAGCGATATTTACATCTCTTGGATCTACAATACCACGAGAAATTAAAATTCTAAGAATGGCTAAGTTAGCATCTAGTTTATCTTCTGAATCTTTAGCATTCATTACTTCATTATAAATAGATTCAGCTGCTACAATGCTTTGAGCATAAACAATATTAACTACTGGAGTTCTTTCAACGATAGTTTTAGCAACCTTACTTTCCATAACGTATTTTTGTGATGGCGCAAATTGTAGAGCAACAAATGTGGCAATAAAGATAAAGATTAATGATTCAACTGCTCCTAAAATAGCTCCAATGATCTTTGATGGTAATTCGAGAATAATTGTCATCTTAACAAGCAAGTCAAGAATACCAGAAAGATTAACCAAAATATTCAAAACACAATACAGTAATACAAATATTACCGCAAAAGCTATACCTTCATAAATTAAGAAGTTAACTGTATAAATATCATGAAATACACCACCAAAATTAAAGAATGGTAAATATTTAATCATGATATTCGCAAATAAACCTTTTAATTGAAAAGATACAATAGCTATGGCAACCAAGCCAATTAAATGAACCAACCCTTTGATAGCACCTTTTTTATATCCTGCAATGGCTCCTAATATAATAATTATAATACAAACAATATCCACTATTTTCATCTTTATGCCTCTTTCCTATTATAATTATATTATAAATTACGTTAAAAAGTAAAGGTGTTTATTGCAAATGTCAAATATAATTTTTTAAAAAGTGAAAAAACGCCATTATCATGGTACAATATATACGAGGTGACAAACTATGAACTGTGTGGTATTTGTCCTAAGTGAAAATCTTCATAAAAAATTAATGAAATTTTATGAACCATTTAAGTGTGATAAATTTCCTCCCTATTCAAAATTTCAAGCCAAGAATTATGATGTTACGATAACTTTATATGAATCTGGGAAAGTAATGTTTCAAGGCATTGGTGCTGATATCGAAGCAAGCATTTGGATTGATGCTGAAAAAAGATTAAATAATAAAAGTATTGATACGACCCCTAAAGAAAAGAAAGAAAAAAAGGAAGAAGAAATATTCTTTAATACTTCGACTATTGGTAGTGATGAAACAGGATGTGGCGATTTTTTTGGACCGATTGTAGTGTGCGCAACTTTTGTATCTAAAGATAATATCGCTTATATGAAAGAATTAGGAGTTAAAGATTCTAAAAAAATAACTGATGATAGAATTAAACAAATTGCTCCCCTACTTGTCAAAAAAATACCATATGTTTGTAACGTTCTAGATAATAAAACTTATAATGATAATTATAAAGACATCAACATGGTTAAACTAAAATGTATATTACATAATAAGGCTTTATGTTCCCTAGTAGAAAAATATAATCCTGAATATAAAATTGCTATTATTGATCAATTCGTTAATAAGAAAAAATACTATTCTTATCTAGAGGGAGTTCCAAAAGTACTTAAGGATATTGCTTTTTATACTAAAGGTGAGAGTAAATGTATGGCTGTCGCAGCTGCATCAATTATTGCTCGTTATGAGTTTTTAAGACAAATTCATAAAATTGAACAAGAAACAAATTATCATATTGTTAAGGGAGCTGGTCCTAAAGTTGATGAATTAATTACCCAAATTCGTCAAGAAAAAGGCGATGCTTATTTAAAAACAATCGCCAAATTAAACTTTAAAAACTATACAAAGTTATTATAATTATTCACAAAGTTCCATTGTTAAAAGTTCTAATATGATACTTTTGTCTAATAAACCACTTTTAAGTTTATAATCATAGTCAGCTAGTCTGATTATGATTTTTTTTAATTCTTTTTTAGTATATTTATCAGCATTTAGTAAGTAATTCTTCATTTGCCAATCTTCTTTACGAAACATATTTTGTACTTCTCTACTACTCATACTTCCTTTTAATAGATTCATTATTTGAAACTCTTTAGCTAACATAATAAGCACCATAGAAGGTTCAATTTTGAGTCTTTCAAAGTTTTTAGAACTATCGATAGCGGTCCGTAAATCACGGTTAATAACGGCATTAATAAAACCAAATGTGGTGTTCGTTAATGAAGTACTGATGATATTCTCTAAATCCTCTTTGGTAGTCTTTTTCGCAGGTAATAAAGTATATATTTTCTCTAGTTCGTTAGTCATGATATCATAATTAACATAAGAATTATCGACAATATAACTAGCAGTTTCATAATCTACAACATATCCTTTATTCTTAAGTAAGTCCATACACTTATAAGTCAAATCTTTCTTATTCAAAGGTTCAATGACTATAACATGACCTTTTTCGGTAATCATCTTATATAATTTTTTACGTTTATCAGGCATTTCATATGAAGTAAAAACTAGGGTACATTTTTCATTACCATTTTGAAAACAATCTTCAATAATTTTAACATCTTTAGTGCTATCACTCTTGTTTTCCTCTTTTTTAGCAGTCTTAAATAAATCATCACTATGAATAATGACATATTTGTGTTCATCTAGTAAAGAAAAATAATTGGCTTCACTAATCGCTTCTTCGATAGAACTGGTTTTTAAATTGTATTTTATGACATTCAAACTCTCACCAGTTATTTTGTTAACTTGTTCTTTAACTAATTTATAACTATCTGAGGCAATTAAATATATTTCCATATCCATTATTTTATCAAAATATGATAATAAAAAAAAGCCTTCCTTAACGGAAAGCCCCACTTTAAGAGTGTTATATATCGACATTGCAAGCAATGTATTATATTGTATGCAGCATCTCTTGTTATGATTATTATCTTTGTCTTTCTTTAGAATATAAATGTTCTTCCGCCTCTGCAATAAATTTTGCTAGAGCATCATCTTGAGGTAATTTTTTCAAGCGATTAACAAGGTCTTCAATAAATAAGTTAATATATAAATTTTCAACGGCTATTCTATACATATATTTATCCTCGAAGTTTTCAATTAAAAGCGTATTATACTTACTTTGAATGAAAAATTCTCTTAAATTAAAAATATCACTGTAATTTCTGATGTCATTAAATTCAATATTCCAAAAATCTCTTTTTTCATGAACAACCATGGTGATTATTTTTTGCATGACATTTTCATATAACTCATGATAAATTTCATAATCTTCTTCCTCAATGTCTATTAAATTTTTAGTTACTATATGGCTCTCATTCAAATATCTTTTGTATTCATCATCCTCAGGTAATAAGTAAAATTTTTCATATTTGGCAAAGTTTGGAATAACTGTTTTAATAGCTTGTAAAGTTTTAGCTTTAATACCATGTTTTAACACTTGAAGGAGTTCTCTTTGACTTTGCGACAACTCTTTTTCTTCCCCATACATCAAAGTTGAGCCAATTCTAACTGGATTGGGAATACGGTATTTGACGGCTTCAAAGATTTTCATAATATCGTTTGGATCAAATTGATAATCTTTTTCATTGGTTAAAAAATCAATGTACCAAAAACCGGTTTTAGTATCATAAAACAAATTCTTGTTTTTAGCTTCATACCCCATCTCAAACAGTTGAAGACCATCACTAATTAACTTGGTATAATGCTTAAAAGGGATTCCCATAATATATGCCAAATCATAACGTGCTCGTGAAAAAGGTGCACCATGCTCAAATAAAGATTCGCAGTTTATACCAGGACATTTCTCTTGTAAAACATAACAAACATCTGCTTCATCTTCAACTACTCGTTTAACAGCTAGATGTTTAGGAGTATTTACCCCCATTTGATTTTTTTGATTAATGGCCTGCATAATCTCTTCGGAATTTGGTCGAGCATGTTGGCCATCTTTTATATACTTAAGAGCAAATGTATATTTGACAAGAACAGTATCGCCAAAATCAAAACAGGCACTACCACCATTACTTATATTATCTCTCGTTTTGGATTTTCTTATTGCTTCTTCTATATCAATCATTGGCTATCTCCCACTAATCGTACTATAACATAAAATACGATTATTCACAAATTTATAAAATAAAAACTATATTTTGCTTAAACAAAAATCAACAATTTGAACTATTTTTTTACTTAAATGATCGAGCTTCAATAATTTTGCCATTTGACTTCTAATTGATTCGACTATTAATCCTAGTGCCCATATTATAATGGCATATTTTAATACGTGTAATATGCCAATAATCATAACTTCGTCTGCTATATATACAAAAGCATTCAGGATTATGTTATTCCAAATAACTTGATTACATTGCAACAAATAAACTCCTAATGATAAGGAACTCAAATAAGCAATGAATCTACTTTTAATCTTGATTCTTTTAAATAAGACAACCATGATAATACCACTGAATAAAATAGTTGGCGAAACATAACTAACTATCCATTTCATATCTGTATAAACATAACAATACCATGTAATAAGAATAAGTAATCCCCAAAAACATATAAGAGTAATCGTCTTTTTTCGATCAAAGAGCTCTATTCTATTGGCTAAAGCGCCTAAACAATAAAGAGCAATTAGCCATAATGCAGAATAGCCGGCCTTAACAAAGAAAGGATCATTAAACATACCCATAAAGGAAAATAAAATCGTAATTAAAATAAAGGCTTTTTTAGCATTTTCCCTGTCAACGCTAAACAAAAAGCGATTTAATATTGGTATCGAAAAGAATAATAAGAAATAAGCGGTCATATACCAATATTTACTGTTAATTATTGGAAAGGCATTATAAATAATATCTTTAGAACCAATATTGTCTGCTTTCCCAATTAAAACAAAAAAAGTGGTTATAATAAATGCATAGAAAAAAGTTGTAAACCAAAGATTTATTATTTTATCAAATCGACACGGTTTTTCAGAAGCCATATATCCACTAATCAAAGCAAAAGAATCAACCGCACAATAGCATAAAATTTCCATAAGCCAAAATATTGAATAATGATTAGTCCCTTCCACACTGTGGGCTAAAATACCACCTTGACCTAATACATGCAATACGCACACCATAAACATTAACAATAAACGTAATAAATCAATTCCATAATTATGCTCTTTACTCATTTTTCATCATCATGTCAATATTATATCATACTCAAGTCTATTCTTTGTTTATTATACTTTCTCTATTAATTTGTTCTCTATATCTCTGATTTATTTAATATTTCTTAGCTTGGGTGACTATATGTTTTTTTACACCAGTACTTAGTAGTTAACGTTTATGAATACAAATTTGTACAAAGAATCTAATTATGATTACTTTCTTCTAGTGATAACACTCTTGGTTTTGGTTGTTTGCCATCATTTAGAGCATATTTTATAAAGGTGTCATTATCTATATTACGCAATAATTCTTTTAATTCTGATTCAGACATTTCGTTTAATAAAACCATCAATTCAGCTTTATCTAATGTATCAAAATATGAATACTTCATATTGCTAATAAATTTATCTTTAATATTTTTAAAGGCTGGTGCCTGTTCTAAATGAGTATAGTATCTTTGAAGCAATAAGTATAAGTATTGTTTTTTTACTTCAAAATCTTCAAAGTTTAAATTTAAACCAATATCGCCACAATAAACTCCTTGTACACTTTTATCAGTCCAATTAATCGCAAATTGCAGATTAAGATTCTTATTAAGAAAGTCTATATTCTTAATGAGTTCGTGATCTTTTAAGAGAAAATCAACTATCTCACATATTTCTTCAAAACTGATAATATACGGAATTGATGCACGTTCTGGAATACTTGTCTTGAAATTTGAATTTCCAAACATAAACATTATTTGTGAATAGTCATTATTAATACTTATCTCAATATCTAATTGAGGTGCCATTGCATTGCCTAATAATGATAATCTATCTTCCATATAGGGACAGTATTTTAAGATCACGCTTTTAATAAATGAATTTAAACCATCACGATGCTTTATAATATTACTCATAGTTGCCTCCCAAAAATATAATTGCCTTTTCTTGCTTGATTTCTTCTATATAATCTTTTTTCATCCTATAACTCTCTTGCCAACCAATATTCATTTTTAAATTCATCAATATGTTTATTTCATTCATTTTATCATCTTTATTCCTATGGTTCAAACATTTCTACTTGTAATTCATTATTTTTAATCTGAAAAACAATACTCCCATCCTCATCCGTTCTATATATTTTTGAATTATTTAAGTTTTCTAGTACTTCTTTATTCGGATGACCATATCTGTTATTCTTTCCAACTGGTATTGAGTGGTTAGTACATACGAATTTTAGTCAAAGAAAAAAGCTTATAAATTTATTATTTATAAACTCTCTTTAATATTTTCACATATTTACTAGGTAACCCTGATATAGCATCTTCTTTTTGGATATCACTCATACCATATATACTTTCTGCAACTGATCCAACTATGCAACAATTAGTATCCGTATCTCCACCCATTAATAATATCTTTCTAATTGAATCTTCAAACGAATTAGAATTATAAATTGCATAAAGACAATTACCTAATGTTTCTTTGCAGGTTGTGTTAAACTTTGTAAATGGTTCATATTTTACTAATAAATTTAATTTTTTAAATACTTCATCTTTAGTTAATCCATTTCTAAAATAATATATCATTAAAGCAATAATTGTAACAGATTCAATTGCTTCTTTAGAATTATGTGATGGAATAGTTACTAACCTTGCATTTTCTATTACATCAGTTTCACTATCAAATAAATATCCAACTGGTGATACTCTCATCATAGCACCATTGCCTATGCTATCACTTTTTCCATTGTCTTTGGCCCATTTAATTGTTCCAGGTGAAAACGAAGTTTTAAAATAAGGTTCATAATCAGGCTTGTAATCAATATTATCTAATATATATTTTCTTAAAGTATCTTCATAATTCTTATTATTAATAATTGCATCAATAACTGCAATAGTCTCAATAGTATCATCACTATAAAA
>JAEEGL011002497.1_pt1 | contig 56381 bp, 82 predicted proteins | sample 9134231 | NCBI WGS metagenome assembly JAEEGL01 (sample SAMN16246548, study PRJNA631951) | gut metagenome | biome: gut microbiome; feature: rumen; material: fiber-attached | host: Bos | place: Iran: Karaj | collected 2018-10
CAAGGATGATGTTTTCGGTCTTTCTTGTTTGGATGTTCATAAATTCTGAGGTTTAAGTGGAATACCCCGCGCCCTTCGAGATAGGGCGCGGAGCAGAAAAGGCTTTAATTTAATTCTCGGCAAGGCCGCACCGCGAAACCGATAGCCCGGTAGTTGCCGTCCAACGGGTAGAGGCCGCTCGAACCGAAGTTCAAGTAGTAAGCGCTAGCCTGGCTATAGGAGGCAAAAGACCAATAGTAGCCGCTGCTGCCAACACTGCCGAGCGCACCCGAAGCTCTACCACGGTAGCCGGAGGCGGGTAGGAAGATAGAGTTGCCATTAGGACCGACGACATCGTACCCTTTCTTGTCAGAGTTCCAGGTCCACTTGCACTCTTCCACGAGTTCCGCGATAGCGACCGCTTTCGGAAGGAATTTGCCGAAGATGTCAACGGCCTCGTAGTGCGTGTAGTAGTCGGGCGCATTCTCTGTGGCCCACAGTCGGCCCGAAGGGAGGCCGAGGTCAACATACTTGAAGGCATCGGGATTGAAGGTTTCCTTCGTCAGCTTATTGGGATTGGCCTTCTTTTCGGGCCGCTCCGAAATACTGATGTCAGACACCTCCATACCCACCGTATCTTCAACCATTTCGTTGAACAATTCCTCAATGTAGGAATCGCTCTTCTCTCCAAAAATATCGTTGGAGAGGTCAAGTTCGATAGTTACTTTCATTTTCCTTTCTTGAATTTACCGAGGTGATTTTTTCTGAGGTAGCGCTTGTGCGTCTTGGAGGATGCGCGATAGAGGCCGTAGGCTTCGACATCGCCGCGACGCTCCTTGACAAGCGGCATCATACCGCCGTAGTCCGGCATAAGATAGGGATAGGTTTTACCCCCCCCGTGCCATTTTCCTGCGCAAAGAGCGCAGCAAGCGCCGCAAACAGACCGATGCGCCGCTTCAAAGTGGATGTTCCTTTCATATTGATGTTGGTTAGAGATTTCTGCGGTGCGCGAACTCTGCGAGCAGGGTCGCGTCAACCTTATTGTCGTCAATGTTCTTGCACCTCGGATTGCGGCGGAAGTCCTCGTATGGGAAGAGGCGCTTGGCAGCATTGATAGAGGTGTTCTTGGTGTCAACCATTTTCTTCCCGTCGTGCTTGTATCGGTAAACCTTGTCCTCCGTAATCCATATCTCATTCTGCCATTGCTTAGGCTGCACGAGGTGGTACGGGAAGCCGTAGGCTATGATAAGCCCTTTGAGGAATCCGAAGGTCTCGCCAAAGGAGAATGTGGCCTTCGCGGAACTGCCGAAGATTGCGTGAACTTCCTCCATTACGCAGACGAATTTATCCTGCGGGCGGAGGGAGAATTTGGCAAAGAAGGCGGCAATCTCGCGAGGGTCGTGTTCTGACAAGGCGAAATACTCGTTGATTCCGTCCTCGGAGCGGACGCAGATGTAGCCGATGCTGCCGGGGTCTATCGCGATGTGGTATTTCATTCTACTTCGTCAAGGGCCGCACGCATACCTTTGATGAAGGCATAGTCGGGTAGGGATTTGTCGTACACTTCCAGCTCGGCGCTCACGATGCGCTTGCACGCTTCGATGCGCCCGCGTCTGTCAAGGACGATAGTTGAGTTGAGCATATCTGCGACCTGGTTTTGAAGGTCAATGGTGCGGGGCTTGTGTTCCGCATTCTGAGGGGCGCAGTAGGACTGCGTAAATTCTTGAATAGTCATACCTTTTTGTGTTCTACTTTCTTGATACTATAAACAGAGACGAGAACAAAGCCTCGGCCCGTATCTACTTGGAGGGTAAGATTATCAACGACACCGACGATGATTCCCGATGTTGGTCCGTTGACGCATTCCCACCAAATACGGTCTCCGAATTGCAATTGTTCCATAGTGCCTTACATTTGAGTGCGTGGAGCGGGGCGCAAGCCACCGCAGCCCGAAATAGAAAATGTGTCATTGCTTGAACTTGAAGCACTCGCAGCATTTCTCGCAGCCGGAGCGCTTCTCTTCCCAATGATAGCAGTAACCCTTCCACAGACGATTCTCCCAATAGTCGCACTCTTCGCAAGCGTGGTCGAGAGTATCGTCTTGTGCGATGTAGAATACTGCCGCAATAAACGCGGCAATCACGATGAAAAACACGAGTGCTGCTATGAGCAGCATTGCTGCGACAATCATTGTATTCTGTCTTTATTGATTGGCTTTGAACTGAGCGGGCAAGTCCGCATATCTGCAATCCAACACCCGCTCTGATTGCACTTGTGGCGGGATTGCTGCGTCTTAGAATCGAATTTCAGCACGCGGAAGTTGCAACCCTTGCAATCTTCGCTGCTCTTATTTCGTGGAGGTATCATATCTTGTTGCGTTCGCGGAAGTTGAAACGGGCGATGTCATCTGCCGAGAAGAGGCCACCTTCGGGGAGTTCTGTGAGGAACTTGACTACGGCATCGTATGCTTCATAAGTCCCCGTGCGGTCAAGGTAGAGCATCAGAATCTGCACGAGTTCGTTGCTCTCGGCGCGGAATCCGTCAAGGCGCTTCCAATTGCCCTCTGCGGCCTCAATGAAATCTTCATCAAGGCCGCACTTCTCGTACCACAGAAGTGTCTCTTTTACCTTCTGCGTGAAGATTCCGTAGTTGCGCTTGCGCTCCTGCTTGAATCCGCCAAGCGGCCTCAGACGAAGCGCAATGTCGTTGTACAGAATATCAATCGAAAAGGCGAGGGCGTTAGCGAGGCGAAGCTGCTGCCCGATTATCTTGGTGGCCTCAGCGACCCTTTCTTCTTGTGTCATTACTTCCCAATGAGAATAGGCATCAGAAGGAGCGTGCAGGGGTCAGCCTCCGCATCCTGCGGGATAAGGAGGGCCGCACGCCTCTCGTCAGCGAGTTTCACAATGACATCCTTGCTGCCGATGATGCCGAGGGCCTTCATCAGCACTTCGCTCTTGAATCCGATAGAGATAGGCGCACCTTCGTAACGCACACCAGGTACGGTTTCCGTGGCAGCAAGGGCAAATCCGAAGTCCTGGGCCTCGGCCTTGAAGATTTCCTGCGAAATCGTCAGACGGATAGCGCCCGTGGACTTGTTGGCGCAAGTGGAGACGCGGTTGACAGATTCCATAAGCATCGCTCTGTTGGCGATAGCGACATTGGCGTTGCCGGTCGGAATCACGGCGGAATACTTCGGGAACTTGCTTTCGAGCGTGCGGCAGGAGATAGTCACATCGCCGAAGCAGAATGCAATATTCTTCTCGTCTGCGAGGATTGCCACATCGCCCTCCTTGTTGAGCGCGGAGTTGATAGTGGCGGCGGCAGAGGACGGGATAATGATTTGGCGCGGGTCGGAGCATCCGACGGGAATCGGGTACACGGACATAATCTTGGCATCCGTGGCGACGAAGTTCGTCTTGTTGGCTTGCGCATCCAGGAGGATGCCCGTAAGCGCCGGCCGCAGCTTGTCGTCTTTCTCCACGCACGGCAGCGTATGGTCGAACGCAGCCCGCAGGACCTTCTGAGGAATAACGATAAGGCTATTCTCAGCAACGGGGATTGCAACGACGGGGTAATCCTCCACGGGGAAGGTGGGAATGACGGAGTTACCGAAGCCCCAATCAATCACGGCCTCCTTGTCCTCTGTGGTAATAGTGATGTCAATGTCGGGACAGACCTTGACGATGTTAAGGAAGTCACGCGCCATAACCGCCATACGGCCCTCGCACTCCGCATCCGTGGCGCAGACGATAGTCACGCTCGAATCAGAGGCGGTAATGGTGAGGCGGTTGTCTCGGCTTTCCAAGAGGAAGGTTTCGAGAATCGGGAGGGGCGATTTGCCGGGAATGGCTTTGATAGCGAGTGAGAGTGCTTTGGCGAGCGCCCTCGAATTGATTTTGATATTCATAACAGTTGTGGTTGTTGTCTAAAATGGAAGGTCGTCAATATCTTCGATTGCTTGCTCCGGCTCTTCGGGGGTCTCGTCGGAGTTCTCTACCCACCCCATAGGCTGAGTGGTGTCGAACACTTCGGGAAGGTCGTCAATGCGAGTATCTTCCTGCCACCCGTAGATGATGTGTTCCGCAGCGTCATTCTTGTACCGGCGCGAAGGCTTGTCGTAGTACAGTCCGATAAGGTGGTCCTTGATGCCGAATGCGCGATTCTTGCAGACCTCTATCACGGAATCGTACTTCTCGAACTCTTCGATTGTCGGAGCGCCGAAGAAGTCCTTTGCGCGGCGCTTGAAGTCGCGACCGACGCGGTGGATGATGAAGCAGTTGTCGGCAAGGTTGGTGAGGTCCGCCGTACCCGAAATGGATTCCATTCGCAGAAGCTGGAAGCCTTGCTCCTTTCGGGGGTGGCAGACGAGAACGATGTGAACATTCTCCCGCTTCGCGTAGTCTTTGAGGTCATTGATGAATCCCGTCTGACGGTCATTCTTCTCGCCGTAGTAGTTGTCAAGCTGCAACGCCATAAGGTTGTCAACGACGAGAAGCTGAGCGCCCGTGGTTTTCACGCACTCCTTGATGTCGGCGAAGATTTGGCTGAACTTGTTGCCGTACTCATTGTTGTAGAGATAAATCTTGCCTTCGAGCCAATGGTTGATTTGGTCGCAGATTTCCTTCGGTGCGTAGTACAGACCGTCATAGCCCTCCTTAGCGCGAACGAAGTTCGGTCCTGCGGCCATTTGGTCCAACCACGACTGAAAGCGAAAGTCCTGCAACTCGCCGGACCATACTGCGGAGACATAGCCTCGCTGAGCGGCATTGAGCAGGAAGAAGTCAATTACGGAGGTCTTGCCCGCGCCAGAGATACCCGATATGATTGTCACATCGCCCATAATCAGCCCCATAACCTTCTTGTCAAGGGCGACTATGCCGGTCGGGATTGCCACAAGCTGAGACGGGTCGCGAAACGCGATGTCTGTCATTTGCAGCCACTTCTTGCCCTTCTCCTTGCTCTCGCCCTCAATCTCGATAGGCAACTGCTGAATCTGAGCGGTCTTGCCGTAGTAGGACTGCTTGTGCTGAAACTCCTTATAGTCCCGTTGGTCGTAGGCTTGCGGGTCGAATTTGAGCCGCACATCGCGCCAGGTGTACTGTTGGCAGGAGTGGTGGAGGCACTTGAATCCGATTGCCCCGCTATCCATTACGAAGAGGGCGCTATCGGGCGCTTTGTGGTCCGAACAGAAGGGACACTCATTGAGGACAAGCTTCTCGCCGCCGGAGAATTTCACGCGCTTCGCAATGCCAATGCCGTGCTGCGTGACGAAACTCTCTATGTCGAACTTCTCGGCAGAGTACCCGTTGAATCGGCTTGGCCGCTCCTGCTGAGGAAGCATCGCCGCCACCTTCTCGAAGTATTCGTTTGGTGTCGGTTTGATTTCTTCGGGCACGCTGACGATTGTCGAAAGGCGCTGCGGGCGGTCGGGCGAATTGACACCCTTGCGCGAGACGCAGCCGTAGAGTTTGCAGATGCGGTTGGGGTCGTGCGGAGCGCAGTCAATGTGTGCGCCACCGGCGGAGAAGAGCATATCCAGGACTTGAAGAAACCTCTTCATCGTCTCGGTGTTCTTTTCCGTGTTCGCCATATTCTGACGAATCAGCAGATGCACGCCGTTTCCCGAAAGGCAGACCACGGGAGGCGTGAAGCCCTCGTCGCGTAGGAACTTGCAGACATTGTTGGCGACAACCTTTGCGGTCTCCACCTCGGCATCCGAGGCGTTTGTGCCGGCCGGCCGCACAACATCAATGTCTATCAGACACCAATCGCGGCCAACGATGTCGCCCGCAGATGTCGAAATCGCTCCGAGTTGGAGGCGGTCACGCTGAATGCGGTTGTAGCACGCTTCGTTGATGCGATTGAGCGTGAAGTATATTTGGCAGTAATCATACGGCGCTATGGCCGCAAGGATTGTCTCTACATCCGTGAAGTAGCCCGAATAGATTTTCTTTCCGTTGCGTGCCGAAGGGTCAATGACGCGAATCTCCACCAACTCGTGATTGGCTTTGAACACATTGTACCACATTCGGATGATATTCGCTTCCATTATCTATATTCGGACGAAGGTTGAGGTGACGGGAGTTCTGTGGGGAAGAGGTCGTCAGAGACGACTTCGGGGAGATTATTGAGCAGCGTGCCAAAGTTTTTGAGGTACTGCCCGGAGATTCTGCAATCTTCAAGGTACTGCGTGATAGACTGCTTGATTTCCTCGGCGCTCTTGGTTTTGAGCAGCGTGCGGATGCGGGCCTTGTCTTTGCTGCATTTGCCGGTCGCGACACCGCGATTGGGGCATTTCGTGGGGTACATCTTGTAGATTTCTTCCACGGCGGCTTCCATTTCGGCATCTTTGGCCGATTTCGCGGCCTCTGACGGGCTTTCGGGCATCGGGTGGTAAGATTCTCCACACGCATACTCGTCGGCGGATTTCAGCCACTCTTCTGCGCTTCTGTCGGTCTTAGTTCCGACCAGGGCGGCAAGGAGGTAGGCGATAACTCTGAGTTGGTGTTCCATTCCTAAAAAAGTGATAGCTGCACGGTCTCCTGCGGGACGGGCTTGGGCCGTGCGTGTTTGACAAAATTCTCAATGGTCTTGCGCCGCTCGAATACGGCGATAGCCTTCGATTTGAGTTCCGCCACGGCGTTCTCGGCGAGTTCCACATCCTCCTTGTTGAACGGGTCGGGGATGTGGTAACCCTTCTTGGCGGCAGTAGAGAGGATGCAGAGGTTGAACGGCAGCAAGCGCTGCGTCAGTTCCTCTGTATAGGCACGCGCCTTGCGCTCGCGGTCCTTCGTGCGGGGAAGTTCGAGCATATCGGCCAGCTCTTCTTTGGAAACCCAACGGGTTTGAAGCTCCTTGATGATTTCTTCTTCTGTCATAGCTAAAAGTGAAGCAGGACGCGCTCGAACTCTTCCGTGGAGATTACGGGCGCAAGGATTGTGTCTATTACGGTGCGTACTCGCGTGTAGAGGTCCTCAAATTCCGTCTCGTCAATTTTGTCCCACGCGATGCTCTTGGGTATTTCCACCCATTCTTTGTATCTCGGAGAGTAGAAGATGTCGCAATGACCCGCCGCGACTTGAACATACTTTCGGAAGTTTTCTGTGGTGCGGAATCCTTGCTGCTGACTTTCGGGCAGGAGATTCCACGCGGCGTTAATCAGAGCGTGATATTTTTTGAAAAATTGGGGGTTGACTACCTTCCGAATCTCGGCAGTATAGGCTTCCCCCAATTTCAGTTTCTTCTTCTCTTCGTAACTGTCGTCATACATCGGCATTAAGCCGTGGACGGTGTTAAGGAGAAGGAGTTTCATACCTACGGCAAATCGTCAACTGCGCCACCCTGGGGAGGTGCGGACTGAGGGAACGGGACTTGGTAGGCAGGAGCGGGCTGCGGCGCAGGAGCAGGGGCTGCGGCGGGTTGGTATGCCGGCTGCGGGGCGGGCTGATACTGAGGCTGCGGCTGATACTGAGGCTGAGGTGCGGGAGCGTAGCCCTGCTGAGGCTGGTACTGCGGCTGAGGCTGATAGCCCTGCGGCGCGTAGCCCTGCTGAGGTGCAGGAGCGGGCGCGGCCGGCTGCTGAGGACGAGAGCCGACAAGCTGCAACTGAAAGACACGAATCTTCTTGGATTCGCGGGCCTGGCCTTGCTGGTCGGTCCACTTGTCCGTCTTAATCTTGCCTTCGATATAGACTTGCTGACCCTTTTTCAGATAGGGATAGACACCCTCGCTGCCGAAGATTTCACAGTTGTGGAACTCCGTCTCTTCGAGCATCTGCCCGTTGCGGTCTTTGAACTTCTCTGATGTGGCGACACCGAAGGAGGCCACTTGCGACTGTCCCGCTTGGCGGAACTCCGCGTCTCTCGTCAGATTGCCGACGAGGATAACCTTGTTTACACTCATAGCTTACTGTGGAATTTTGTTGCCTTTGGCGGTCTTGGTGATGTAGTGGTGGATGATTTCTTCGAGGATGCTTTCAACAACCTCTTCCGCGAGGCGACCATAGGCTTCCGGGGATTTCTCCTTCGGAATGATGTCGCCGACGCAACTCAGCCTCGCGTGGAAGATTTTGTTGGAATCTGCGTTGTCCTTGCAGTCAACATAGATGTGGAACTGTCCCACGAGTTCCTGCAACGCTACGGCAAAGCCCATTTTTGCCGAGATAGGCATATTGGCTATGTCGTTGAGAGCGCCGCCGAACTTCAAGGAATCGTTGGTTGACATAACTTGCAGCTTGCCAACGATGAAGGTGTGTTCTGCAACCTCTTTGAGAATGGCGATAAGTCCGCCGAACTGCTCGAATACTTTATTCATTTGGCTTGAAAGATACACTACCCTTCACCTCGCTCACGGACGAGACCTCTGCGGCGATTTCGGGGTACTTGGATTTGAGTTTGGCTGAATTGACCCGCGTTGTCTCGTAGGGCTTCTTCAACTTGAACACGCCGCCGGGACAACTCATTTCTTCGAGGTTGTTGGCGAGCATATACTGATAGAGTTTGTCCTTGATTGCCTCAGAGGACGCTTTCAGCGCCTTCGTTGCAGCGTCGTAAGCGGCAATCTTCGTCTCCGCATCCACGAGGGCGAGAGCCTCGGCATCAGAGAGAACGAGGCTCGCATCTGCGGGCGCATTCTTCTGTACATAGCGCTCGCCGGCCTCTTCGCAGCGCAGGACCTCGGCAACCTCTTCGTCGGCCACTCTCTGCACTTCAATCAGCTTGGCCTGGCCGTTGCGGATGTGAATGGCGTAGAGGTGCGGGACTTTGATTCCGGGATTCTGACGCTCGAACAGATAGGCGTAGATGCTAAGCTGCCACGCTACGGAATCAAGGTGCAAGGAGGATGTCGTCTTGACATCTGCGAGGCTACCGTCTTTGAACACCTTGTCAATGAACGAGGCGACAATCTTGTTGTCGGTGACGAGGTACTCGGAGCATTCGATTTGGAGGCCGAGTTTCGCATAGGCTTTCAGCAGGGCCTCCTGCTCTTCCTTAGTCTGCAAGACCTTACCCTCGAAGTAGTCCGAGAGGACCTCTGCGGGGACTGCGGCCTCACCGTTGTCGTAGTGTTCAAGGAGCGTGTGGACTGCCGTGCCACGCTTTGCGGCATCGGCAAGAATCTCCGGCGAGATTCCGTCATAGTCGGGCGAGAGGCCCTGGTGCTTCATCAGCGTGGTAATGCCAATCAGCACCTTGTCTCCCATTATGTAGCTATGGGTGAACTCGTCGAAGGCGACATTGGAGGGATGATTCAGTTTCATTTCTGTGTACTCCTTCCAGCATTAGGGTTGCAGGGGTGCTGCATTACTGCGCGGACGACATCGGCGTTCTGCGAGAACATCGTTTTCCAAAAGCCCCACTTGGCGGCGAGGTCCTCGGCGGATGTGGCAGTATTGATGTCGGCGATTGCCTGGTCCACCGTGTAGGCGGGCTGAATGGTACGCTGCTGAGGCTGCGGCGGCGCGGGCTGCTCTGCGGCGGGCGCAGGAGCAGGGGCTTCTGCTGCGGGAACGGCGGCTGCGGGCTTGCGGCCACGCTTCGGGGCTGCGGGAGCGGGAGCGCCAGGCGCTGCGGGTGCTTCCTGCCCGTGAGTGTTCGTCGCGTCGGGGTCTTTGTTGTCGTCAATGCAGAACAGACCGTTGAGGGCGTACTTGCGAGCGTAGGAAGAGGACGCGCCCGTAATCTGAGAAGCGTCGCTACCCTTGCGGTCAAGCGGCTCGCGGGCGAAGGCGGAGTTACTCACGGTCTCGCCGCCGGCATTGGTAATGGTCGCAGTCGCCTTGACATAGATGCGGTCGCCAACGGCAACGATGTCGTCTGTGATAGTGACCGTACAACCCGTCTGAGCGAGCAGGGGTTTGAGGGCTTCAAGGATGTCCTCGCAGGAGCGGTAGTAGTAGCCACCGAACTTGTTGTACTGATTCTTCGGCGCGGAAAGCTGCGTCTGAATGATATTCAACTCTTTCATAGGGCTACTCGGCTACTTGCTCCTTGAAGTCGGGGCAGGGTTTGAAGTGGGGAACATAGTGTTCCGGAATAATGACGGTTTCCTTCGCGGAGATATTCTGACCGCGCTTCTCCTTGCGGAGTTTGGCGGAGAATGTTCCGAAACCACGGAGGTAAACGGAATCCTTCTTGGCGATTGCCTTTCGGACTTCGCTCATAGCGTCGTCAAGGACCGCTTTGACAACAACGCGGTCGAGGCCGAGGTTGGATGCCACGGCTTGTACTAAATCTGCTTTAATCATATTTGTTGGGGTTAGAAATGTTCAGAGAAAAAGTGGCGGGCTGCAACCCACCACTTGACGGATGTCGCGAATTGGTGCAATGTCACTTAGGGAGGGGACACCTTTCATCCGGCAGTTTGTCACAATTCAGTTCCGATTTAGGGGATAACTTACTGCCATATTCGCAACCTACCCAAGACGGTGTGTTCCGTCGGACACCCCCGCATTATTACCCCTCCGCCCCTGGAATATCGGGGAAAGAATAGGGACATTTCGAGGTGTAGGAGGACACCTATGCAGAGTTCCACGCAATAAGCATCGCAAGCGACGCGATAGCGGCAAGAATGCACCAAAGGTGGCCGAGAATCAATCCGACGATTGAGCCGAAAAACAGCAGCAACCATACGATAGTGAAGAAGGCTTGACAGATGCAGTCCTGGTTATCGTAGCACTTGTAGAAGAAATTGCGGACAACCCAAAGAATATGAAGAATCTTGCGTTTCATTTCAGTTCGATTACAAAGTATTTCTTACCGGGCTGAGCGCCCCATTCGGGCTTGCCCTCGCGGATTTCGATGTCGCGAATCTCTTTGCGCATTGTCGGTCTGTCGGTCTCGTAGCCAGCGAAAAAGTCCACAAAATTGTGCTTGGGCCAAAAGTTGCCGTATCGAAGTCCGTTTTGCTCCCAATCCTCAATAATGCGCTTCGCGTCTTTGCGGTGGATTTCGTGGAGGTTTCTGCGGCTATCGCAGATGTAGAAGAGGCGAGCGAGCCAATACGGAGTAATCTCGCGGTATTCCTCCTTCTTCTCGCCGGAGGCAATCATATTGTACCACTTCCATTTGAGGACAAGTTTCAGAGCGCTCATACTGTTTAGCTTTTTGGTTTATCGTCCTGCATCTGAGCCGCCAACTGATTGTCGAAGTCCGCTACGGTCAGAAGGAACTTAGCAAGGAAGGCTTCACGGCTCTCACATTCGAGATAGTGTCGCAGCATACCGTTGATTGCTGCGTCGGTGAATGTCGGCCCGCCCCAACAGAGCGCGGCGGTAAGGTCAGATGTCTGCCCCCTTTCGAGTTTGCAATTGACTACCTTATTGTCGTCAATGTCGAACGAGATAATGATTTCTTTGTGTTCCATATCGGCTTGCGTTGTTTGGCCCGCTTTATCGCGAGGACCGAGATAACATCGTTAATGAGCAATTGGTTGTCTCCGACGCCGAGCGCCAGGAACTCGTCGCAGACGGATTCAATGGCACGCAGATAGCGTTGCTTGCTCGGTGATTGGTCTATGATTATCGTTGTCATAAGCATTCTAAAAGAGACCCCGCGTTATCGCAACGCAGGGCCTCAACCACATAATTATAACACTAAAACTAATAACCATTCGGGCGAATGCCCGGTGGCGGCAGCGAGGCTCGAACTCGCGCACGACTGAATCGGCTTGCAACTGAAAGAAGTCGTGTTCCCTGCTTTACCGCCAGGCCGAATGATTAGGCCCACTTCACGGATTCCTTGCGGAACTCTTTGAGTGCCTTTTCGAGCGCGAAGGAAGTCTTACGAGCGCGAACGCCCGCAGCCTTCGTTCCCTTCTCAGCCTTCTCCGCATCCTTGATGAAGTCGAAGAAGAGGTCTTTGATTTTTTCAGTCATAGCAATAGATATTAAGGGGTTACTGTTTTGATTCGTTTGAGGTCAGAGAGGCGATACCCACGGATGCCACCCTGCTCCACGAAGGTAATCTTGCCTCGTGCGGCCCACGATTTCAGCGTGTGCGTGGTGCGTCCGACGAAACGAGCGGCCTCTGCGGGTGTCAGCACCTGGTCGCGCTCTTCGAGGGTGGCGATGCGGGATTCCAGCTCGTGACCCTTCTCGTTAGCAAAGCGCAACTCGCGAAGTATATCTTCGAGGATTTCCCCGATAGGTCGCGGCTCGCAGTAGCGTTTCTCTTCTTCCATATCAGAAAAGTGTTAATTGCATTTGTTCCAAGTCTATGCGCTGCTGAGCGTAATCGCAGTAGCGCTTCGAGATTTCCGTACCGACATATTGGTATTTGTCTTTGATGCAAGCAATGGCAGTTGTACCCGTACCCATAAAAGGGTCATACACAATTACCCCCCCCGTGCGTATATTGCTAATAATCTGCGACATAGCACGGTAGAGAATGTTGCCTTGTGGATGTCATTGCTTCCGTCGTTGTTGGGCGCTTCTATGAGGTTAAAGATGTTCTCGTAGTTGGCCTGGCCGGAGGCGCGATGCGTCGTAACCTTCTTGTTGGTCTTGAAGGTAGCGAACTCGCTCTTGCGGCAGAACACAAAGACAAACTCGCAGATGCGGGTCAGCTTATTCGGTGAGCAGGAGTTTGGCGAGGTGGTCGTCTTTTTCCACACGAGGCAGTCGGCGACGATGAAGTTGGTCTTGCGCTGAATCTCCGAGACGACATTCCACATCAGCCAAGTGTTCTCGGCTGAGTAGCTGAGGTTGTACAGAACGCATCCGTCTTTTACGAGAACGCGGTCAAAACCCTCGAAGATGCGAAGCGTCCAATCAATGTACTCTTCGTCGCTCTTACGGTCGTTGTATTCGTCGTAGCGGACATTGGCGCAAGCGCCCGTCAATGAAGAGCCGCGCCGCGAGGTGTTGTAGGGAGGCGATGTCAGAATCACATCCACAGACTGCGGCTCGGCAGCTTGCATCCATTCGATGCAGTCTTGGTTGTAGATTCTGTTGACCTCCATTTCGTCTTAGTGTCTCTTGTGTTTGGCAATCTGTCCGGCCGCAAGCCGCGCGTCGAAATCGTCGGCAAGTACCAGGGTGTTTCTACCTACCTTGATAACTTGAAACGCGCCGGCATTGGCGAGCCGGTGAAAGGTAGGGTATGAACAATGCAGAATCTCTTGCGTGACTTGCTCTCGTGTGTAGGTGCGGGGCGGCTTCTGCGGTTTATCCATTTGCGCAATCTGCGCTTCGACTTCCGCCCTTACCATTTCCCGGATTAGTTGCCCGATTCTTTTTTCAATGTCGTCCATACTAATACTTCAATGATGCCGTGATTGTCATAACGCGGTTACGGTAGTCCATACTGACTTTGAAGCTTCGCTCCGCATCCGTCACATTCATTCGGTACGCAACGGATTTGCAGGAATCCATTGCCTTGCTCGAAGGGAAGAGATAGCCCTTCGGTTTGTCAAGCGGGAGGGCGTTGAGGAACTCCGTCCACTTGCCCTCTGCGATAAGAGTTTCAATATCCATAATGGTGATTTGTTTTGATTCAGTCCCGTCCACGATTCTTTCACACCTCAGATTCGGAAGAGGTCGTTGTCCGTGTTAAACCGGGGTTTAATTTTACTAATAGCCCTACGGGATTTCTCTTCCGTATAGACGCGGTTTTCTCCATTCCGCAACCCTAATCCCCATTCTCGTCTTGGCAATGCCTCAGATTCAAGGTTAGCAACAATCAGCGCTAAGGTCCTACGCCCGCTCTATGTTTTATCGCCTTTTTGAGCAGTAAACTTAACTTGGCGGGATTTTCGGTAGCAAATGTTTGTTTCTTAAAGAAAATTCCCTATCTTTGTCTCTACGAAATTTGGCTTGCAACTATATTTCGCAGACTTAGATTTATATAAGCGCCCATATTTTATGGTTGCTACGGGAATCTTTCGTTTGTTTGTTTCCTAAATCCGAGGACAAAGTAACGGAGAATTTCTGTAATATGCAAACATTTCAACGGAAATTTTTGAAGAAATTTTCGTGATGTGCCTTGCAGGGCCGTAGAATAGGGATTTGCTTACAGAAAATTTTTGCGTTATGGAAGGAAACGACCTTAAAACTCGCCTGGTCGCCTACGCCCGCGAGCGATTCGACTACGGCCAAAACAAGTTCGAGGAATACTGCGGTATTTCCCGTGGCACTATCAATGCCATTCCCGACGGAGGGGGCATCAGTACGAAGTCTCTGACGAAGATTGCGCTCGCTTGCCCCGACCTTGATTTGCGGTGGCTTCTGACGGGCGAAAGAACTCAGTTGGAGGAAATGCCCGTGCGCACCGAGAAGGTGGCTGATTCAGCCCCGGAGGTGGCAAATCCGAGCGCAGACGAGGTGGCCTTCTACCGTCGTCTGATTGAATCGCAACAGAGGACCATTGAATTGCTTGCCGGAAAAGGGGGAAGCGTATCACAATCCGTACAGAAATAAGCTATGACTGATTCTGAGATTTTGGATTTCCTTATCAAGACACTTGAAGGAAACAACGCGAGGAAGTTCGCGGAAAAGACGGGTATCACACCGCCGATACTGAGCCGCATCCGCAAGGGCGAACTCAGACTGTCGAAGCGGTACGATGCAATAATGGCGGCGTACCCGATGTTGAATAGGGAGTTTCTTACGACGGGCGAGGGCTACCCTGGCGACCTATCCATAGAACTCGTGCGCGAGCGTATGCAGACGCTGCTTGCCGAGAAGGATAGGGTGATAAATACCCTTACGCGAGAGCTGGAATTGAATCAGAAAGTGATTGCCCGGCTCACATCCGCGAGGAAATAGTTGGAAATTTTCGGTAATTGGTGGAAATTTTCGTGCATACCTATTGCGGCAACGAAAAATCTCGTTACCTTTGTCGCGAACTCTTGAAACGCAGCAAGGGGACAAGACATAGACTATACCCCAAAAGGCATAGATATTTCACCGTCCTCTTTCCGTCTGCGTTTGCTCCTTCGGGAGCAGGAAAGGAGACGGTAATTTTTTGTTCCCTTGCGCCCAAGAGTTTATGCCGAGAACTCGTCACCTCGGAAGAGGTAGCCACTCATATCGGCATTAGCGCGGTCAGAGGAAAGCACAACAACCGCAATGTGGGGCGTGACTATCAAGCATTGTGCTGGCGGGATTTGCCGTTAATTGATAGAGCCTTCAACTCAAATCGGTATGAAGGTGCGCAACGCGGGCGACGACGCGGCGAAAGGCAAGTTGCGCAGAAGCCGGAGCGAGACCAAATCGCGCTTGGGGCTTTTGCGTCTTTGCAGACAACAACTTGGGTCAAGGCAAGTAGAGGTTGAAACCAAATTTAACTTATAGGTTAAAAATGAAATCAAAGATTCTCGTACTCATTGCAGGGCTTCTCGCCCTATGTTCTTGTGGGGGAAAAATCGAAGAAGCGAACTATCCGAAGCAGTACAAATTCGGCGACTACTCTCAGATTGTCAAGACGACATCAGATTACATCGTCAAGCAAGGCGTGGCCGGCTATGAGATTCTGTGGATTCTGACAGAGTATGACGCGGACCACAATATTGTCGCGACCACCAGGCGGACAGTTGACGAATCCTTCAACAATACGGTCACGCTCACGGCCAATGACAAATCCGAATGGATATGTGCCAACCTCCACGCGGACCTCTTCGGGGAGAATGGCAAATCGGGCGAGCTGGACTACTACTCGTACCCTATGAAGCGTCTCGCGGCGGTCAGAGACTTTGCCGTGGACCTCACGATAAAGACGGGCGCGGTATTCTCACCGTCACCCAAATTCGACTGATTACTTGAAGAAGGGAGAATCCATTAGCTTCTGAGCATTCTCTTCCTTCGTAATGCGGATGTACTTGGCGAAGTTGGATTCCGACTGATGCCCGGTAATGAGCATAATCTGCCTTTCGGGGAGACCCGACAGATACAGTAGCGTCGCCCCGGTCCTTCGCGCCGTGTGGCTGCTGACGAATTTCCACTTCGGCTCACGCTTTGTGACGCTCTTCGCTCCGAGCGTAATGGTCCGCTCGCAGGGCGTGTTGATGCCGGCATCCTTGCACACCTTCTTTATCAGCACATCATAGTAGCGCACATCCATTTGCGGCGAATGGCCTCCATTTCGGTCCATAAGCAGCTTGACTTTTGGGGATAGTGGCATAATGACGGGAATGCCCGTCTTTTGCTGCGTGAAGCGAAGCGTATTGCCGACGATATTCTCCGTCGTCAAGCGGACCACATCGGAATAGCGGGATGCCGTGTACACTCCAAGCAGAAAGAGGTCGCGGGCCTCGGTCTTGCGGCCGGTCAGCTTCACATCCCACAACAGTTGCAGTTCGTCCTCTGTCAGATAGATTGCGCCCGTATCTTCGCCCATTCTACGGAAGTCAAGGAAGGCAAGGTTACTGTGGTAATTCAGCTTCGCCCCCTCGCGCATTATGGTCTTTACCATACCGAAGTATGTACCCTGCGAGTTTTTAGCAACGCCCTCGTCCTCCATTTTGCGGATGAATCGGAAGGCCCACGACGAATCAATGTCATTCCAATTGTCCCCGTCGCCCATAAGGGCCTTAATCTTGTTGTAGCGATTCTTGCGGCATCGCTTGCTCTTGCAGGGCCGTTCCACATACTCGGCGAAGTGTTCCCAAAAGGTAGGGACGACTTTGCCGTTGACGACCTTCGGGGCTTCCTGGTCCTCAGCGCCACTCAACGCCCAATCCAAGATGCCGTTGATTTGCTCGTCCGTGGAAAATTCGTTGAGGTGCGATTCGAGCCGGATGCGAATGCTTTTCAGCTTCTCTTCTTTCGAGACGACCGCGCACTTCTGCTTCTTGACGGACCAATCAGACACATTGCAGGAAATGCCAACACTCCTGCGGTACACTTTACCCTTGTTGGTAATGACGACCCGAATAGGAGACACCTTCGCCTTCGGGTACACGAGGTTGAAATTGATTCTCATTTTGGTTGCAAGCCGTTATTCGTCACAAAGATATAAACTTTGGTTGAATAATTGGCAAGAAATCTTCCAAAAATGAGAAATCGTTGGAAATCGTTGGAAGTCGTTGGAAATCCAACACCCACTCTAACAGATTGAACTACATAGGATTTGCTGATAATCAGCGAAATATCTCGTAATTTGTTCTGATTTCAAACTGTGATTGAGAATGCCTATCTACACGGCATTCTGTGAGGGGGTATGGCAAGAATCTTGGCAAGTTTTGGCTAAATCACGACTTTGTTGACGGTGGCGAACTCCTGGATGTAGATTGACGCTTTCTTCCCGTCAATAAACCCGCGAGCGACGCGCCCGCCTACGGTCGGAGACTTCATCAATGTTTTGGCGACAAGCATCAGAGCGTCGCGGGCGGCATCCAAATCGTCGAAGATACCGTGGAATGTTGTCAGCAGATTCTTGTTCCCGTCGGGGACAATCTCTACCTCAACGAGCAGATAGGTCCGTTTCATAGCGGGTTGTAGATGTAGCGCTTGTAGCGATTCTTGTGCGGCTCAATCCGTTCGGTACGGTAGAACTCGCCCATTCGTTCGAGAAGGGGCTTAGCGTCCCGTTCGTTGGTCCACTCGCCGGCCAAGCATCCGTTCGCCAATACGAACACGGAATAGCCTGGGATGCGCACACCAACGACGCGCTCATTCGCGATGTCGTCAAGTGTCTTGCTCAGTTGGTCCTCGTCGTAGGTGGCGAAGATGCGTCCAATTAGAAAGGGCTTCTCAGTAAGCAGGACAAAAGGCATAGGCAGTTCCTGCTTGTTCTCTATGATGCAAAATTTCGGTAATTTCATTGTGCAATTATTGTTTAATAAAATTTTCTTGCTACCTTTGCACCCACATCGCGGGATAGAGCAGTTGGTAGCTCGTGTGGCCCATAACCACAAGGTCGTAAGTTCAAGTCTTACTCCCGCTACTACTCAGCGCCTGGGTTGCCGCTTCCGACATCCTGGGCGCTACTCTTTTTCGGCCGGCCAAGCTTCGTGCCATACTCGCTCGCGGGCTTACGGTTGTACTTCTTCGTCGGCTTCTTCGGAGCTGGCGGCACGACCTTCTTCAACTCCTTCTCAATCCTCGCTTTTTCCTTCAATAGTCGCTCGGCCTCGGTCTGCTCCTTTGGCTTCGGCGGATTCAGCCAATCGGTCGTCAGTACGACGCGGCCCGTTCGGGATATGGCTTCGAGGTCAAGGCCCGTCACGACGAGTTCTTTCCCGCCGGGGCTAAGCAGCACCACTTCGTCCTCAGAGTGGAAGTCGCGCACCATTTCTACAAGTTCTCTCTGTTTCATAGCGTTTCCTCCCTCAAAATGCGGATTTCGTGGTCGTCAACATCGTGGCCGCAGTTGTTCGGCGCGAAGAGCCAAATAATCTCTTCAAGGGTGTCAAGCGGCAGAGGAATCTTCCCGTTGAGGAAGTTACAGATGTTCGGCTGCGGCTTTCCAAGCCGGCGGGCCAGGTCGTTCTGCGATATGCCCTCTTCCGCCATTCGCCGGCGGATGAAAGCGCGGATGTCGAAGCGCACAGAGACGCGGGGGCGGTCGCTTACAACGCCCTCTGTTATCATCCGTTCGAGTTCGTGCGCGTTCTCTCGCGGGGTGTCATTGAGAAGGTCGAACTTCTCTCGTACTGTCAAATATTCCATAATATTCGCAAAGTTAGCAATTTACTGAAAGAAAGCGAGCGCCTTGTCAGAAATCTTGATTGCGCCGTTCGCTATGTATCGTTCGGTCATAGCCGTGGAAGAGTGGCCGGCCATTTGCTTGACCTCCAAAATCGGCACTTCCAGGGCGGATAGATTCGAGCAGAAGCTGATGCGTGCCGTGTGGCTCGAAACGCACTCCCACTTCTCCTTCACGGCATCAATGCCGCCGCGTCTGACCTTCACTCGTTCGGATATACCAGCCCGCTTACAGAGCCTCCGAATCGCCTTGTTGTAGCCAGCCTCCGATATGCGGACCTTACTCGTTCGGATTTCCTTGATGTAGTCGGGTATTCGTTCGCGGCAAGGGACGGTGGCGTGAATCTTGGTCTTGACGGAGACATAGTTGAGGTAGCCGTTCAAGATATTCTCCGGCTCAACCCTCAGAGTGTCGGAGATTCGCATTCCAGTGTAGGCGCTCACTATGAAGCAAGCAAGCACGAAGCGTTCCTTGTCGCTCTTGGTTTCGACCCGTTCAAGTCGTTCGAGTTCCTCCATTGTCAGATATGCCTTCACGGGGTGGTCGTTCTTGGCTTTGAGGACATCGCGGAAGTTCTTGCAGGGAATATCCACTTCTTCCTCATAGCGGCCAAGAATGGACTTGAAAACCGCCAAATAGGTGTGAACTGAGGAAATAGCCACGGTGTCGTTCAGATAGTCGCGGAAGTCGCTCAGTTTGGTCCTTGTGCAGTCCGCCCACGAGAGAATGCCGGCGGCTTGCGTGTGTTTCAGCAGGGCGGCAGCTTGCGGCCCTGCGTGGTCTTGGATTGCAAGGATAAGTGTTTTCATTTCTCGAAGGTGGTAAGGAGTTGACGGGAGGCTTCCATAATGTAGCCGTAGTATTCCATTTCGTCGCGCAGCGTGCAGCCGAAAGACTGCCGCCAAACACGACCATAGAGAAGCGCCTTGATGTCCTCAAAGCGGCTCTTAGCGTTCGCGTGGATGTTTTTGAGTGATTCGTGGAACTGTTCGGGTGTCTCGCCCCTCTGCTCAGATTTCCAAATAATCTGATTCCTTTGAAGGTCCACTTCTTCCTGGTAAGTTCTCATAATATTGGTGCGCCCTTATGTCGTTGCGCCTCGCTCTAAGAAATTGATTTGTGACCGGGTGGGGTATCGCTCCCCTGGTGCGTCGTTCGCCCCGGTCGTTCGGTATTACGCCTCCGATTCGGCGGGCATCTCAGCAGCTTCGCCCTCGGCGGGCTTCGCGGTCTCTAAGAAGCGCTTTTCCGAATAGCGTGCCACTTTCTTCTCGCCATAGGCATCGTAGATAGCGGCGCTGCCGTTCGCATAGATGTGGGCTTTCTTGCCGGTCTCCGGGCAATAGGCGTGGATATATCCCGTTCCGTCGCCCTCGCGGTGGCCGTGGCCCTTCAAGTAGATTTCGTCAGCCTCTTTCAAGGCTTCCTTTGCCTCGGCAAGCGTGTCGAACTCCTTGCCAAAGATTCCGATTGTGTAGATTGCCTTCATATCTTGGTCTCCTTTTCGGCAAAGGTAACAAAAATTTCAGAATGTTACACAATCAGATAGGTAAGCCCGTCTATCTCGGCCCGCTTCAAGTCCTTGTAATGGTCCTCGCCCATAAGGAGGCGATATTCTTCGGGAAATAGATGCTCAGCGTAAATGACGCTCGCATAGTCGTCGAATCGTTCTGCGGCCTTCATCGCGTTTTCAACGCTTTTGTGCCAAGAAATCAGCGTGTAGGGCTTCGGCATTTCCTTGTCTGTAATGTACAGTTCGTAGTAGCCGGCGTATAGGTAAATCTTTGTCATAACTCGTTCGGTATTATCTAACATCAAAATAGAATCCTGCGACCTCTGCAACTGTGTCGCTCTCTAAGTCGTTCAATTCCTCGTAAATCCAACCGTCGGGGACTTGTTCGGGGGAATCAATCGCCACAACCTCGTTCGTGTCGGGGTTTACTGCGATTCGGTAGGTGTCGGGTGTGTCGTCGCCGTGGTGTTCGTTCAACGCTTCGAGGATTCGGGCCTCAAATGCCCGTTGGTCTTGAATGCTATTCATAGTCATTCGGGGTTAGTCGTCGTTCTCGTTCGCGTATGAATCGGACTTGTTGACATCCAGCTCAGCGCCGCACTCGTCGCAGATGTAGCAGATGTCAACACCGTAGTAGGTGTTCGGAATCGGAGAATCCAGGCGGGCCAATGTCTTGTTGCCGCACTTGGGACAAATAGTGTAGAATGCCATAGTGTTCGTGCGCTTGTTACTCCCACTTGCGCGTGTGGTCTGATTAGCACCCCGCGCGGGCCTCGCTCCCGCAAATGTCGCTCGTTCGGGGTGGTCGTTCGCTACGCCTCGTCCTCAATGCACCATTTTGGGTCAATCTGTCGTTTGACTTCCTCAATGCTGACATCGTAGCCGGCGTACTTGTATAGGTTGTATTCGGGGTAAGCTTTTGCGCCCCGGCGGATTCCGCGCGACTTCTCTACAAGAATGTAGCGCTGATAGCGGAATAAGGTGCTAAGCGGAATTTTCAAGCCGTATTCTTTGCACCTATCAATGGCCCAGGCGGTCGCAAAATATTCCTCTTCCGCCCGTCGCATCTTCGCGGTCGTGGTCTCAATGTGGCCCACTTCGTGAAGCAGGGTAAATGTTGACGAAAAGGAGTTGGCCCGCTTCCACTTGCAAACTTTGCGTTCCTTAATGTGGGCGTGTGTGCGTCCCCAACATCCCGCCCCGTCTGATAGCGTGACGCGGTACTTCGCGACTATCTCGTTCTGTATTTCTGTGTAGGTCATAACTCGTTCGGATTATATGAATGTCAGTTCGTCGTCCCGGTACTTGTTTTTGCCGTTCGGGTCGTACCAATAATGTGAGATAAAGCCGTGACGGTCCACAGATTCGATAAGGTTGACTTCGACCACTTGGCCGGTCGCCTTCACTTGCGCTTTCTTCGGTGGCATAATTCGTTCGATTTAACCGTTCGTTCGCAGCCAATTATCGCGTTTCTGTCGCGCCGCTTCAAGTGTGGGGGCGACGCAAGAGAAGAGTTCGCCGTTCGTGTGGCGATAATCGTATTGTACGGCCTTTTTGGGTTTACCCCCAAGTCCACGAAGTGTAAAAGTCTCGTATTTCTCCGAGCCTGGTGTGTTGCAAGTTGTGCAACCGTTCAAATTCATACTCATTGTTCAGTCCTCCAATTACTTTGTTCTTTTGAGTGTTTCGCGGGTGTAATACATCCCGCCGGTAATCCAATGCACGGCTTTTGCGGCGGGGTCTTTTTTCAGAAGGAAGGCCGCGAGCGTTCGGGCGCTTAGGCCGTTCGGCTCGTTCAAATGGAGTTCGATTGTCTGAGGAACACCGGGTCAATGGTAACGGACCAATTGCGGCGGGTGTCGTTCCGTTTGTAGTTCTTGTCAAGCGCTGCATTCAAGCGTTCGGCGCGTTCAAAAGTAGTCATAATATTTGCCCGCTCTGTTATCCTCTCGCGGTCTGAGGTCTAAATTGGTGGCCCGTTCGGGTGTCGCTCCCGATTTCCACGCGGTGCGGGCCAATGTCTTAGGCGCGGGCAATGTGCATCCCGTCCGGGAAGCGTTCGCCCGTGTCAATATGGAAGTGAGCAGTAAGGCAGGGAACAAAGCCCCGGACCGTCTTTTTCGTTCGTTCGCCCCGGCCGTTCAACGGGTGAAAAACAACCTCCACGACTTCGGGGTAATCGTCATTTCCCACGAAGGAAGCGCGGGAAGCTATCATTATTCCCGTGACTTCGTAGCGCTTCGTCTCCCCGTCCCGGTTGGTTATCTTTACTCGCTCGTTCATTTGGTACGGTGAAATCTGCCGGGCCATTTGTTCGTCCAAGTGGTGCGATTCGTTCAATAGGTGGTTGCGCTCCATTTTAAGGGCAACTTCGGCCTCTCTGAGACCCTTGTCCCGTACCCTAATATCGGCTTTCTTGGTGTAATATTCGCTCGGTGTCATTGTTCGGTCCTCCTATCTTTACAGTTCCACGCAATAAATGTCAACATCTTCCCAGGAAAGGGAATAGCCCGAAAAGTCGGCCAAATCCTTGTCAAGAGACGGGCGGGCAATTTCCCCGTCCTGCTCGGTCATTCGCTCCGCGCCGGCCTCAGCGTTCGGGACTGTGGTGTAACTCGCAATAAAGCGGTAGCGCGGGCGGTCCAACTTCTTGTCGGTGATTACGAGATTCCGGCAAATGGTGTCGAAATAGGTCTTTATTGGCTTTTTCATAATATGTGCGCCCCCTTTGCTTATCGGTCGGGCATCCGTTCAAATGGTGGATAATTAGCACCCCGGCGGCGTGTCGCTCGCCTTTGTCCGTCCTCCGGGCCGGGGTTGTGTCTTACTCTCCGAAACGCTCAATAGCGGGTCGTTCGATATTCTGCCACATAAATTGCCGCGCCCCCTCCTTATCTACGAAAAACGGGTTAATGTTCGCGGACTGTTTGCGGGCGTAGTCCTCAATCTTTTTGAGCGCTGCGAGTGACTTGTCCCAGGTTTTGAGAGCGTCGCAGAACATCGCGGCCCGGCGCTCGTTCGACTTTATTACCTTGTCGCAAGCGGCGGCGAAGGCTTCGCCGTTGATTCGCTCGTTCAACTTTTCGTCAACCTTGAAAATGTCGTTCGCGTAAGCGCTTGAATAAGTGTAATATATACTGTTGTTCAATTCGTCGTCGAAGTAGCACCAATTGTAAGAATCGCGCCCCATTCGTTTGGTGTCAACCCTTACGGCCCGCTCGTTCAAATAGAACTTGCATTCATAGAAAAGGTTATTATAACCTTGTCGGCTTCCCATATCGAAATGCGCGTACCCGCTCACTCGCTCGTTCACCGCGTCGGCAAATCGTTTGTTATACACTTTCCCGTCCCACTCCTTTGCAGTCGTTGCAAGGGTGCGGAACGCCTCGTTCATCTGCTCAAATCCTTTGAGGATTCCGGCAAGATATTCTTTGTACTGCTGCTTTGTGAATCTCTTTTGTAGTGCTTCCATATTGTCGCCCCGTTTGGCTTCGCTCAGTAGCGGTTAGGGCTTCCGCGTCTGTTATTTTGAGGGCCGCCGGGGTGTCGCTCCCCGTCGCCGTTCGCCGTGCGGCCCTGGTCGTTCAATATGCAATAGCCGTATAATGTGCTATTGCCTTGCCGGGGTGCAATACCCCGTTAGCGTCGTAGGTGTCCGGCTCGCTTTCGTCCTCGTCCTTATAAACCCGGATTTCGTAAGCGGTCGTACTTTCAAGGCGGCGGGCCTCTTTCACGGCCTCGGCCTCCGTTGCAAACTCTTTCGAGCGGAAAAACTCGCGGCCCAATTTGTCGCGCTTATGATACATTACTTTGTAGGTCGTTTTCATATTCTCAGAGGTTAAGCCGTTCGGGGCATCCTTTTAATAATCTGTAAATCGTCGTAGCCAATCGTTCGCAGTTCTGCGAGAAGCGGCGCGTATTCGTTCGGGGTGGCGTTGCGGGTGTCCTGCGTTACCCACTCGCGGCAACAGTCGGAATGCTGCCCGATATGGGCGTAACACATAATGTCGCCCCGGTTTCGTTCGGTCGGGAATACCGCGACAACTTCGCGGCTCTTGCGGTCAACTCTAAATAATACTTTCATCGTTCGACCCTCCCTACATTAAAAGTCAATCCGCCGGCCGGTAAGGTAGCAAAAGCCGTAACCGTTCGCCCGCTCCTGGTCTAATTCCTGCTGAATCTTGGCGGCGTGTTCTTTCCACGCTTGCGCCCGCTTGCGGGCAATCGTTCGGCCCGTGGCGGTGGTAATCCGTCCGCGCGTCGCAATCAGTAACAGAGCGCCGAAAATAGCGCCGGCCGTGGGCCTGGTTTCTGGGGCTTGGAATCGTTCGCCCTTAATCTGAAAAAGTACCATAATATAAGCCGCGTATTATATCCCGTTCGCGTTCGGGTCTTGGTCGGTCGTTCGGTCGTTCGGGTCGTTCGCCCGTGGTCGTTCGGCCTGGTTTGTTGGAATTGCACCCGCGCCCCGATTCGGTCGGGAGCGTCGCGCCGTTGCGCGGGTCGTTCGGGTGGGTCGTTCGGTCTTAGTAGATATAAGACCCGCGCCCGGTGGCGGTCATCTTGTCAACGAAAGCGCCCCACGCGGCGCGGCGGTTTTCCTCCGTGGTCCGTACCTCAATACGGGCGGCGGCTTCGTGGATATACCCGCCAATCGCGCCCACATAGGCAAGGCGGGCGAAGTCGTAACAACTTGCCGCAATCGCGGCGCAATCCCGCGCGGCTTGCTCGCTCGGAACAGTTACCGAAATAGTCCCTATATACATAGTATTAGCCCGCTATTTGCACCCGGTCGCGGTTTCCGTTCTTATGGTTGTAATCTTGCGCCCCGTCGCGGTAACGCTCCGCGCGTGTCTATTCGGGGCAATGTTGGCGGGCCGTTCGACCCGTCCGGGGTTTATAGGTATTTTTTCAGATGCTCAAAGAAAGCGCCCGCCGTGGCGAAGTAAGACCCCGCCGGGCGGCGGTAATGAGCGCGGGCGGCTTCCTTTCTCAGCGCGTCGCGTTCGTCGCTATTGAGGCAAAAAGCGTTTTTTTGAAAGTCCACGCCGGCGGCGGTTAGTCTGTTGATAATTTCGCGCTTTGCTTCGCGCCGTTCGTCCTTTGTTAGTCTCATATTCTCGCGCGGGTTTGTTGAGCCGGTCCACGCTTCCGGGGTTAAGTGGTGAATAATAGCGCCCCCGGCCGGAATCGAGCCGGCCCAAGTTCCAAAGGGGGCAACCCTCGCGGGGTGGTGTTTATTAGTAGCTATCCGGGCGGAACTCCGGCGCGGTGCAAATGTAACCGCCCCAATCCTGCACAATCGGCCCGGCGACCTCGTAACGGTTTGCCGGCTCGAATTTGAGCGCGTACCCGCGCGGGTCTCTATTCGTGCGGAACTCGTCGCCGGCCTTGTCTTTGTTTCCACAGAGGGAAACGAGACGACGACGGGCGCGGGCCTCGGCTGCACTTTGAGCGCGTTCGGTTTCCTCTGTATAGCGCCGGCCGTAATCGTCGCGCCCGTTGCACTCCCATACGGCGAAGAAGTGCAAAAGCCGTTCGTAATAATACGCGGATTTGATAAACGCGGCGAGATTCTCGGCGGGGATTTCGTAACGGTTTGCAAGGGCTGCAAAATGAGCGCGGCGGCGCGTGGTGGTGTTGGTCTGTTTCATATTCTCGCGCGGTTGTTGACCCGTCCGCGCTTGCGGGCTTTAATTGTTGAACATTTGCACCCCGTCCCGGTGTCGCTCCGGGCGTGGCATCTTGTGCGCGGGGTGTTGGTTTCTTTTCGGGGGTTGTGGCGCGAATCCCGCGCCGGTCGTATCTTTTCCCAAACTCGCGGAGCAATTAAGCCCGACCCGCTCCGGCTTTAGCCGTTCCTTTTTGCAACTCTCGCAATATGTCGAAGCCGGCAAGAGTGGCGGCGGGAGGTGTTACAACCTCAACCCGATACAAAGGTATATATAATATTTTATATATGCAATACTTTGACCCGAAAAAGTGCAAAAAAATGTAAAAAAAATTTCATCTTTGCCCGCGAACGGCTCGAAATAACTATATATTCAATATGTCGCAATTATCAGAACTTGAAAAAATCGCGCTTTCGTGGGCCGCAACCCTCGAAGCCGGCCCGGATTGGTGGAAATTGTACGAAGTTACGCACCCCGTTAGAAAATCCGAAATATTAACCGCCGGCGTTGTCTCGGCGTGGAAAAGGTCCGCCCGAATAGCAAACTATTTCGAGGAACAAAAGCGCAACTTTGCCGCCCGTGTGGACGCAATCAGACAAGAGGAACGCGAACGGATAACGGGAGCAATGGAGCAGGAAACGAGCGAAACGGGCAATAATAACGAAATGGGCGCAAAGTTCGACTTTTCCGACCGGGGGCAACTGTTGCAATATCTTAACAGAGTAGCCAACACAAGCAAAGACGAAAAGCGACGCTTTGAGGCGCTCAAACTGTTAGCGGATTTGCAGCAATTCAAGAAAGACGACCCGAACGGGGGCGAAATACAACGCTTTTACACTCCGTTAGCGTGTCAAGATTGCCCGCTATACCTCAAACAGAAAGAGAAAACACCGGCGGCGGTTTAGATTACTGTAATAATGTAAACCACACCAGGCGACGAGCGCGGCGCGAAATCTTGCCGGGGGGAGGGGGCAACCAGGGCCACCGAAGGGGCGGGAGGCGTTTTCGAGAAATTTTTTTGTGAATTTTTTTCATCGGCTTTCGGGGGACTGAGGGCCGATGATTGTTTGTTGTTGTAAATCTTTTGCGCATCTTTTTGGCAGATTTACAATTTTGGTCTTTGTAACTTACTGATTGATAATATCAGTTGTTTATCTCGTTAATCTCGTTACTCTTTTTGAAAAGCAAACCGTGAATAGAAAATATAGAAGAGGGATATAGAAAAAGATGAACGAGATGCACGACGCGCTCTGTTTCAATGCGTTACAGAGGAAAAGATGCGCAAAAGATGCGCAACTCAATTTACATACCCCCTTCAAACGGCCTTCTGAGCGAGGTGAGGCAATTTCGGAAATTCGATTTTAATTCATTTTTCGCCCGTTTTGAGCAGTACGACATTGGAAGATGTTGGAAATTCTTGGAAATTTCGTGTATTTTCGATGTAATTATCTGTAATTATTATTGCAATTTCGGGGTATTTTTGCACCTTTGTGGTATGAGAAAAGGAGAAAGGATATTAAAAAAGGCATTTCCCGAAAGGTCGGAGTTCTCTGAGGAAGAGATAGAGCTGGCGGAGAAGGTGATTGAGGCGTACCTTGCGCCGACACCGCGTTCCTCGGCTCTTCCGACGAAGTACACAGATGTCGGCGACATTCTTGAAATCGGCGGGCATCGGTACGAGTGTATCGTGGCGCGTCGGTGTTCTGTGCCGAGCGAGGCGTGTTCGGGGTGTGACTTCTCGCGCAAGTATCGCAATTGCTCAGATGTGCAATGTTCCCCTTTTGACAGAAGAGACGGAAAATTCGTGTGGTACAAGGAGGTGAAGTAATGGAGGACGAGATTCGTGGCTTGTTGGCGCTCTATGCCGACGATTTTGCCCGCGTGGGCGGGATAAGGGTACAATCTGAGCGGAAGGACGAATACTGCCGCATCATCCGGGGATGCCTCACGGTGTCGTCGCTATGCTACATCGGTAAGGTCCTGCACTATTTCGACGGGCGGGCCTATGTGCCGACCTCCCGCGCGGAGGTGGCCTCGGCGGTTATCAATTGCCTCTCGGACGATATGGGGATTGGCGCATCTGACTTGTCGCGGCTGGGGGACATCCCCTATGTCGTGCTTGACAAAAAAGTGAAGTCTCCCGATGTCACGAAGGTGTCGTTTCTGAATGTCATCTATGACATCGCGACGGGTAAGTGTCTGAAATTCTCACCCGACTATTTCACGGCGTATGCGTTGCCATACAAGTTCGACGCGAAGGGCGAATGCCCTGGGTGGCTGCGCTTTCTCAGCGAGGTCCTGCCCGATTCCGCGATGCAAGCGTGCTTGCAGGAGTTCTTTGGGATGTGCTTCGTGGACCGGCAGAAGTATTCCATAGAGAAGTTTGCGCTCTTCGTGGGTAAGGGCGCGAATGGGAAGAGCGTCGTCTGCGAGGTGATAAAGGCGGTCCTCGGCGGGGATTCCTGGGTGGATAATCTCTCGCCGGACCAACTGCAAGACCCGAAGCAAGTTGTGTCGCTGAATGGGAAGGTCCTCAACATTGCGCCCGATGTGCGGCGCGGCGCGGCCTTCGATAGCGCGTTGAAGGCGCTTTCCTCTTCGCAAGTGGTGAAGGGGTGGGCGATGTACAAGGGAAGCCAGGAGGTGAAGTGTCCCCCGCTTGCTTTCGCCCTCAACGAACTGCCCGTGTTCCGCGACACGACCTTTGGCTTCTTCCGCCGGATAATGCTTTTCAGCTTCAACTATACCGTCCCCGAAGAGAAGCAGGACAAGCAGCTTGCCTCGCGCCTCGTGGCGACAGAGGCGAGCGGCATCTTCAAGTGGGTAATGGCCGGCCGAGCGCGGCTCATTGCCAACGGCGGGCAGTTCACGCCCTGCCCCGCTATGGACCAGGCCCGCACCGCTATGGAGGGCCGCGTCAAGACGGAGCAATCCCCCGTGCTGCAATACCTCGAAACGGCGGGTTGGAGCGTTGCGCCTCAGTATGCCGGACAGACCCCCGATAGGGTGACTGCGACGCAGATATACGAGGGTATGGAGGCGGCGGTCTCCAAATACAATATCACACACGAACTGCGACGCTACGGCGTGATGTCCGAGCGCGGCAAGGAAGTAAGGTATCTACTGTATAAAAACAATCAATATGGCGAACAAAACGATTAAACTCGGCCCGAACGACATCCGTTGCGGGAATCTGATTTACCACGACGAGCCTCAGTTCATCAAGCTCGTGGATGTGGCCGGCTATTTCTCCTACCGCATCAGCAAGTTCATCCCTCGCGGGCAAATCTTGATGATTGCGATGCAGCAAGCCAAGAAAGACCCGTCGCAGATGCGCTACTTGGAGAATCACGCGGTCGTGACCTTTAACGCTATGACTTGCGTCCCGGACCAGCAGTTCTTTCTCGAACAGAACGCCTCTGCGGTCAACTGCATCAACCGCCACAAGGACATCTATGGCGTGAAGGAGGAAATCTTGGAGAAGGAGGACGCTCAAATCTTGCAGGAAGAGCGCGAGCTGGCCGAGGCTATGGAAGAAGCAAAGAAGGAGGAAGAGAATGAAGCCCCTAAGAGTGAAGATTAAGCGCTTCGTCGCTGATGCGGAGATTCCGCGCTACGCCAATCCTGGGGATGCGGGTATGGACCTCGTGGCCGTGACCCGCTCCTTCGACGAATTTGGCAACATCGTGTACGGTACGGGCCTCGGCTTCGAGATTCCCGAAGGCTATGTTGGCCTGGTGTTCCCGCGCAGCAGCAACTGCAAGAAGGACCTCTTCTTGACGAATAGCGTTGGCGTGATTGATTCCGGCTACCGTGGTGAGGTGACGCTGAAATTCAAGCCGACGGACCTTCGCTGCGACAAGTGGGGTCGCATCAACCGGCAGAACAAGTCCTTCCCCTACGAGGTCGGCGAGCGTGTCGGCCAACTGATTATTATGCCCTATCCGACGATTGAGTTCAAGGAGGTGGCCGAACTGTCTAATTCTGCCCGTGGCGCTCACGGCTACGGCTCAACGGGAAAATAGCTATGCCCTACTACTACGACAGAAATAGTATTGAGTTGCAACGCGCCCGTAAGAAGCGGGCCGCAGAGCGCAAGCGTCGCCACGACGACATAGAGCGTAGGTGGCGTGCTGGCGAAATCACTTGGAACGAATACTGCCGGTTGGAGAAAAAGTACAGATAATGGCTGAGAAGGTGCATCAGATACACGAGTTTGAGTGCGGCATCTACCCGCGCAACTTGTGGATTACCGTGGGCGCTCCGATAGATGTCCTGCGGGACTTCTTCGGGAAGGACTTGCCCGAAATGGATAAGGATGCCGCCGCCGATGTGACATTGGTCCACGCAGACAAGCCGAAGCCTCGCGGTGGAGTTCTGATTCGCTTCGAGAATCGGAAGGAACTCAACACCGAGAACATCTGCCACGAGGCCGGCCACGCTGCGTTGGAGATATTTCACTACTGTGGCGCGGGCATCAACTATGACAACCAAGAGCCTTTCTGCTACCTTATGGGGTGGATTGCTCGTATGTGTGACAAGGTAAGACGAGGAAAATATGAAGATTGAATTGCTCGAAATGTCCGGCCTCGGCTCGGCGTTAAAGGCCCTGCGCCTCTCCTACGGGAAGGAAATGCGTAGCGGCGTTGTCTCAGATGTCTATTCCCGTGAGCCTGGCGACTTCAAGTATGAGACGAGCGTCGCGATGAATCCCGACGACCTCGCGCTGATGCAGAAGCTTATTTCCGCCGGCGACGAACACGCGAAGGTCCTGCGCGGCGTGCTTGTGTATGTTGCGATTACCGCACCCCGCTATTGGTGGCAGGAAATGGTAACTTACGACAAGATTGGCTCACAATGTCTGATGTCGGAATCCACTATGCACATCCAGGGCAAGGGCCTTTCGAGGGAGGACCTTGTGCGGATGAAGGAGAATCTGACCGAGGGTACTGAGCAGAAGCGCATCTACTACTTCTCCTATCAGACGCTCCGCCGCATCTACCGTCAGCGCCGCAACCACCGCCTTCCCGTGTGGCATACCTTCTGTGAGTGGGTCGAATCCCTGCCGTTTGCCAATGAACTCATAACCAACGGTCTCTGATATGCCGCCGAAAGGATTATTCAACCTCAACGGCTCTACGAAGCTATATGCCACCCGCAAGGACACTGGCGAAGAGTACGAGGTGAGCGCCGAGGTGGTCCAAGATAACATTTCGGTCCTCAAAAAAGCGTTTGCGCCCGAAGGGTGCGCTCCGCCGAAGGACCTCAGTTGCGGGCCGATTACCTTCGATGTGCGCCTTTCGGAAGAGGACATCAAGAAAATCTATCGCGAGGTCGGTGCGCTCTCGAATATCCGCAGCTACTACTACGAGTGTCGCGAGCAGTCCGTGAATAAGTGTAGGCCGCTCGAACTTGTCTGCAACCGCAAGTGCTTCGACATTATCAATCACGAGGCGCATTGGTTATACGGGTGCAACTTGAAGAGGTGGGCCAAAAGGTTTCACCTCAACATAAAATTCTCTAAACCACTTAAATACAATCGCGTCAAGCTATGAACATCCTACGAAAACTTCTGAATTGGGCCGGAACTGACGGTCTCCTGCACATCGGATGCAGCTTCTTCATCTGCCTGGCGGTTGGCGCATTTCTGCCGATATGGGCCGCAGCCGGCATAACCCTCCTGGTTGGTGTCGCGAAGGAAATCTTCGACCTCCTTCATCCCGAAAGTCACTCCGCAGAATGGAAGGACCTTATCTGCGACGCTATCGGCATCGCGGTAGGCTGCGGCATCATCCTTCTCTATACGCTCCTATGATTGTCAAGTTCTTTCAGAAAGCGGTCTATTTCGAGATTCTTCCCTCCCTTTCGGTTTGGGCCGGCCGGAAGGAGGGGAAGTTTCGCGTTGCCCTTTGGTTTTCTTGGCTCAACTGCATCATCCTTTCATTACAGATAGATGTTTAGGATTGTACGGCTCTTGCTGCATCAGCAGAAGGTTATCCACGAGTACGAACGCCTCGTGGAGCATATTCTTGTAGAGTTGGCTACGCGCCAATGCGTCCCTTACAAGCCCTTCAATGACGACCTCGTACCCGACGCGGCGGGTCTTTGCGAAGAGACGGTCAATGTTCTGCGGGACGCAAAGAAAGGGCCGGGAGATTACCTCTCGGCCCTGGTTAGAACAACAACCGAAAAAAGTTAAGTGATGTCCTTCTCGAACACGGGAACTGTGTAGCAAACGCAGTTTGGGTGAACGGGCAGGACCACATCATCAATGGGGTACGGGCTTCCCGCTACCACATCGTCGCAACTCGGACAGTCGTAGTCCGACCCCCTCAGCACACGATAGCCGATAGCGCCCGCCCTGCGGTAGCCATAGACCACGCCACGATTGTAGGCGCGGTTTACCATATCCGAGGATGTCAGCACGAAGCCACGGAGCGGCGAGATAGGCGTACCCTTGTCCCAATAGTAGCCGCCCTCGCGGATAATCTTCGAGGCGTAGCTGCGTCCGTCCTCGAACGCCTTTTTCCAAAGCGGCGATATATACGGGTTGGCGAGAAACACAAGGAGATTCGTGGCGATGCTGCCCTTCGACAGACCGTTGGCGAATCCGATTGTGGCCCAACCTTCGAGGATGAATTTGAGGTGCGAGGCATACTTGTCAAGGGTGTTCTGCGCCGTGATGTCGAAGAGGACGAAAGCAACGATTTCGTCAGCGTCCTCTTCATCATTGGCCTCTTCTATCGCGCGACGCATACGCACCTCCGCATCTGCGAGAATCTCGTCAGAGAGCGCCATAAGGATGCGGTTGGTCTCCGCGTCAAGGTCTGCGTCCGCCTCGAAAGTGAACTGTTTGCCGAGACTTCTGTACGCCTCAGCGAGAGCGAGAATCTTTCCGACGGTGGACGCGACCTTCAAGCGGTAGTCCGTTGCTATCGCGGCGATGTCTTGTAATACCTTATCCGAGTACATTACTGAGCGTTGCGGGCGTTAGCAATCACATTGGTGTCCTTGTTGCTTGCGGGCTGAGGACCAACAAGAGCGTCGTGCGCCTCCTGGTTGATGCGCTCATTCTCACCAACAACACCGTAGCCGTACTCGTAGGCCATTTCGGAAGCGGACCTCTGAGAGAGAGCGCCGATGCCTTTGAGCTGGACGATAGAGTTGATAACCTCCGTTTCGCTTTGGAAGATGTACGGGAAGAGTTCAGCCTTCACGCCGAAGGTGTTGAAGTCCGAGGACTGCCCGACCTCAATGCCGTAGCCATACTTGAACAGTTCCACAATACTGTCAAGGAAGGGCTGGAAGTGCATCGAATCGTCAAGCGCCTTCAAGTAGGCATCCGCGAAGAGCATCTTCACGGTCAGCGAGGACATATCCGCGCCGGACTTGATTTCGGGGGTCTCCACGGCGAAGGAGGACCGCATAATATTCTTCTCCAATGTGGAAAGTTGGAGTGTGAAGGAGTTTGAGGAATCCGCCGGCTCTAAGAAGCCCACGCGAGCGTTAGGGTCGGGCGAGTTGATAGAGAGCGGCGTACCGTCAATACTGCTCTTCATATCCATTTCCTCGCCGAACGAGTAGAGAATGCGAAGGGCGTAGGCGGCGTTGTTTTCGCAGAGCTGTGAGATTGCCATTTCGTAACTGTCAATCAGCGACTGAGAGTTGGCCCAAAACGGCTCGCCGTAGCGGTCGTAGGCAATCGGAATGGTCTTGAAGTTGTGGCGGACGAGCGGTTGGTCTATCACCCAACCATTGAGGCCGAGAAGGTCCTTGACCTTATTCTTTGCGCCCTTGATACCCTTCTTGTCCTTCTTGTAGCGGGCGTAGTATTTCTCATCCCACACATCAAGGTACTCGGAGATTTCCTTGTCGTCTCCGTCGCGCAGGGAGTAGCGCCGGCCGAAGAGGGCGAGCTTGCCGGTTTCGGGGTCGTAGTGCGGATAGAGGATGTCGCCCTTCTCGAACGAGAACACGCGGTAGCCGAGTTTCTTGTTCTTGACGAAGAAGCACACGGCGCAGTCGCCGGTCTTTCCGTCGGCAGAGAGCGCCTCGTAGATTGCGTTCTCAATGTTGCACTTCTCCCAACCCTCGCGGAACTTGCCGAGCATTTCCTGGTCCTTCTCAGTAGGCTTGGCCGAGGTGATGCGGAGGTTGGTGTTGTTGCCGACGAGGGCCGTGAGGCGTTTGACGAAGATGCGCTCCTGGAAGCCAATGGCAACGCGCGACTTGATTTTGGCGTAGAACTTCCCGTCGTCGTCCTTGCGGAGCGGGTTGGGATAGTATTTGAGAGAGTTGATTTTGTGCGAGTTGACATCGAACTCGCGCAGGAAGTCTGACTGCGTAAGCAACTCGAAGCGGAGCGGGTCGCGGCCTTCCTCGTACTGAGCGGCGGCATCCCCGGTCTGAAAGCCCGCGCAACTGACGGTCAGACACTCCGAAGGCAAGGCCCGCTTGAAAGCAGCCTTCACAAGAATGTCCTTCGGCGAGAGTGTTTGAATGTTAATGGAGTTCATAACTTATTGCAATAAAGTTGATTGTTAATAGCCAAACGCTCCGAATCCCTTGCGGACGCATTGCCTCTTATGCTCGAAGAGGTGCATTACCATAAACAGACCTTCGATGAAGTCCGGGGAATGCCCGATTTCGTCTTTCATCTGCTGCTTGGGGATTATCTCGAAGCGTGAAATGTCGTCTTTGCGTTTGAGGGCGAGGCGCTCTTCCACGAGGCGGTCCTTGACCGTAAAGCTGCGACCCTTCTTGTCGGTGAACTTGCGGTCAAGCAAGGCCGAATCAATGCTGAACTCGTGGCTCTTCATCGCCTTCACGAATTTCTCGGCGCACTCGGATTTAAGGGTGTTCCAAATGCGGGAATCCGACGGGGCCGACTTGTTGTTGAATTTCTCTGCCCGCTTGAAGTAGCCTTCGAGCCAAAGGCCGAGGCCGTTGGAATCGTAGGTGAAGTTATCCTCGCGCACGCCATTCTTTTTGAGGAAATGCTTGACGAACGGGACGACATCATCTGAGAGTACCCCGCGCCAAGCGTCAAGGTCGCAGATGTGATGCCCGTCGAAGGCGTAGATTACGAAGAAGTCTCCCGACAGAGCGACATCGGCGGAGGCTCGCATTGTACCGTCGCGGCGTTCCGTGTTGTTGAAGAAGGCATCCATATCGTCAAGGGACAGAAGCGAAGTGCCGCTATCCACATCGCGCCAAATGCCGCGCATATCGTTGACGACCGACGCGCCGCCCTTTGATGCCAGGCGGGAGACATAACGCTTGTCGGTGGCTTGGAGAATCTTGTTGTCGGAGTAGTCGCCTTCGATGAATTGGAGCGTCAGAATCATATCCTCCGGCGAGAGGTCGTCCTTGCCGAGCAACAGTAGGTCAATTTTCTCTTTGGCCTTCGGGTGCGCATAGACCTCTTGCCAAGTGTCGCCCCACGCGATTTCGCTGATGTCAGAGCCGTAGTTGAACATATAGCGCTTTCTTCCGTCGCGCTCCGGGATTACGGTGTCTGTTTCGGGGTCAATGTAATACTCCAACAGTTTGCGGAGTTTGTTGGACCATCCGACGGGGTTGCAAGTGGCGACAAGCTGAGAGCGCACGCCGGCGGTGTTTCGGTTGACCGAGAGGAAGTCGAAAATCACATCCACATTCTCGCGGGTGTGTTCCGGCAACTCTTCAAGGTCAATGTAGGCCATTTCAGCACCACGGAAGCGGTCGGTGATTTTGCCGAGGTCCTGCAAGTGTTCCATTTTGAGCGTCGCGCCCTTTCCGTCAAGGAAGGACCACTCATAGGAGGATTCCTTCGCCGTGCCGAATCCACGGAACACGGGCTTCGAGGATTTCCACGGGCCGCGCTTCACATCGTCCTCGTACTTACGAAAGGCGTACATAGAGACATCGGGGTTGAATATATACGGGAGCGCTTTGTAGAGCGCAATCCACGACTTGCCGCCGCCCTTCTTGCCGCCGATGATTACCACATCGGCATCCGCCTCACATACGCGCTCCTGGAATCCCTTTTGGGGGACAAGGTTGTACGAGCGCTTGCCTTGAATCTTCTTTTGGAGATTTTCTTCACGCAGAATTTCGATGTACTCATAGGAAAAGACCCGCATTCCGACGCTTGCGAAAACGGGGTCAAGGTACTGCTCTTCTGCTGCTTTGGTTGCCTTCATAGCCGCAAAGGTGGAGAAATAATCGCAATAAAGTGTAATAAATCTTTCATTTTATAGCGAAACAATATCTATTATCGCCGTGCGGACAATGGAAATAAATGGAATAATGTGAAACAATAATTTTGCAATTGTCAAGAAAGATTCCTTACCTTTGCCGTGGATATGGCCGAGAAAGACACACAGATGCGTTTTACGAAGATAGCTTGCCCTCAATGCGGTAAGCCTTTTCCCGTGCGTATAATCCAGCTCAACGGTAGGCTTCGCTACTCCATTCGCTGCAAGTCCTGCGGTAAGATTAGCGAAATCGAAATTGAGAACAACATATCGGAGGCCAAGTAGCGCCCAACAGAGACAACTAAGCGTCCTTAGAGACCACAACAGTCCGGCGGAGAAGCACCATAGGGGGTGCTTCCTTGTCGGGCTATAATTTTATAAAACATTATGAAACAAAAAATTGTAGATGCACTCAAAACTGCTTACGCGACGCTGGGGTTGAGTGACGAGGCTTTTGACGGGGTTGCCTCTCTACTCGAAAAAACTGTCACCGAGGAATCCCAAATCGCAACTGCTATTGCCGGGGACGATGTTAAGGGACTTCTCAAAACAATCCAGGGCCAAGTTGATTCGTGGAAAAACAAGTTCCACGATAAAGACAAGGAACTGAAAGCGTACCAAACCGCGCATCCCGACACCAAACCGTCTGACCCTCCCGCAGACCCGAACGACCCGGTGCAGAAGAAACTCGCCGAGTTGGAGGCCAAGCAGAAGGAGTACGACGCGAAAATCAAGGCAACGGAAGCGAAGGCGCGTAATGCCGAGGTGGTGTCCGAACTTCACCGTCTGTTAAAGGAGAAAGGCGCTGATAACGACTTTATCCGCAATATGACGCTGAGGGGCATCGAAATCGGCGAGAACGATACCGCAGAAAGCCTTGTGGAGAAGTACAAGACTGAGTACGACAAGAACTTCAAGGAGGCTTACGGTGACGGTCCTGCTCCCAAGACGGGCGTGCAGACCCCTACTGAGTATCAAGCCGGCGCTTACGCAAGCGAGGTCGAACGCTTACGGGCCGAAGGGAAACTCCCCAAAGCCGAGTAGTACAACTTTAATATAGTAACATCTTATGAGAAGCTCTTTTAATGCTTTCGGACAGAGCAAGAAGCTCTACGATGCCGGTAGCGTCCCCGTGTGGCTTGGGACTGTTACCGCAGTTCCCGTAGGTGGCACGCTTCCTTCTGCCTTCGTGAAGAAGGACGCTCTCTACCCTGCGGGTACTCCTATCTGCCTGGACGGTAAGACTATCACTCCGCTCGTCGCGTTTGTGGTCGTCTCCTATACCGCCGCTACCACGGGCGACTACGACACTATCGTTATCAAGCCCTGCACCTACGGTGGCGTTGACTTCATCCCCGCCGCGAACGATATGTTGCAGAAGCTTGGCGCGAACTTCGCCGCCACCGGCAAGGCCGCAAAGGTCGTTGCCGTTACCGCTCTGACGGGTGACGACGCGGGCAAGTACGAGTTCACCGTTGACAAGACCGCCAACCTCGGCAGTCTGAGCGCCAACGACATCCTCGTTTTCTCCGCTTCCACTACCGCCGGCACGGGCAAGGCTATGGCGAATCAGCCCAACGCCTACCTCTACAACGACATTTTCATTGGCGACATTGACCCGTCCCTCGAAGGCGCGGGCGCAAGCGGTGCTGCCGTGAAGATGCACGCTGAGGGCATCCTTATCAACCGCACCCCTGCCGCCGACTTCAAGGCTGCAATGGCTGCTGCCGTTCCGGGTGTTGTGCAGGTCAACTACTAATCGAAGGAGGAAAAAGTTATGAATACCAACACTCTCGAATTTTACGACCTCCTGGCCCGCGCCCTCGGTGGCAACGACGCAAAGCGTCTCCAGGGCTATCTTGACGAGGTTATGGCCGTGAAGTACAACGGCCTCCAGCTCGACGGTTTCACCTTCAACCCCGATATGCAGCTTGACTTCACCTACGAGCAGTTGCAGAAGGAGGTTGGTCTGAATGTTATGGCTCAGTATGTGGACCTTGACAGTCCGGCCATTCCTCTCGGTGGCGAGGGATTCCAGCTCTCCACGGGCAAGATTCCTCGTATGAAGCTCGTCGAATACTTCAACGAGGACAAGGTGCGCAAGCAGCTTATTATGGAGCAGCGCTTCGGCGGCTCTTCCGACCGGGTTGTCAACTCCGCGAAGGACAAGCTCTTCGTCACCCTTGACAAGCTGATTGGCGGGCACACCAACTCTCTGACCTATCAGCGCCACCAGGTCGTCTCTCGTGGTAAGTTCACCCTTACCGACACCAACAACCCGAACGGTATCATCAATCAGACCTTCGCCGCCCACATCCCCACCGCGAATGTGACGAATCTGAGCGGCACGGCCCGTTGGTGGACCTCCGTCAGCGACGGTGTTTACTCCGTCGAAGGCTCTGCTTGCGACCCTATCAAGGACCTCAAAGCCATTGTGCGCAAGGCCAAAGACAAGGGCGTGAAGGGTCACTTCGAGCTGGACGAGGCATACGCTGAGCAGGTCGTGGACCACTCCAAGATTAAGAGCGCTATCGCTTCCCGTCTGTACCCTCTCGCTTCCGGCGATGCCCTCACCGCCGCTATCGCCGCCGTTGCCAATATGGACCGCGACGACAAGCTGCGCGAACTCGGCAAGATTGTCGGCGCTCCCTTCAAGACGATTGATTCTATCGTCTCTGTGGAGAAGTGGGACAACACCTACAAGAAGCTCGTGCGCCCGACCTTCCGCGCTTTCGAGGGCAATGTTCTCGTGTTCGTGCCGGACGGCTCTCTCGGCGAAGTGCTGACTGTTGAGCCTATCTCCGTCGGTGGTACTGTCGGCTCTTTCTACGGCGGTCGCCTTCTCGTGACTGTCGGCGTGGACTATGTGAAGAAGTGTCAGTCCTACAACACGGAAATGACTTCTCTCGTTGTCCCGGACAAGCCGCAGTATATGTACTACATCCACCCTTACGCCAACGCCTAAGAGTGGGAAACGATAACCGATAACGCAGGAAGAATATGAGCGCGACCTACACTTTCGAGGAATGGCTTGTGGGAATGGTTGATTTCAATGTTCCCGATGCCACGATTAAGGCAATCCTCTACAACAACGGCGTGACCGCCGGCTCTGCCGTGAGCGGCGCTACGGAGAAGCAGAAGGACCTCTGCCTTGCGGACCTCTATATGTGGTTAGCGGCATCTTCTTCCGCGACATCGGGGGAATATGTCTCTGACGGTGGTTGGCAGCATCAGAAATCCAACAAGGTCGTAGTGGACCGTTCCGGCCTCCGCGAGAGGGCGAAGCAACTCTACGCCAAGTGGGACGACGAGCGTGCCAACTCCGTCGGAAACAAAATCACCGTGAAAGACCTCTACTGATGTTTAACCCGCGATTCCCACATACGCTGACCGTGAAACGGCCTCGCAAGGATTCATCCGGCGAGCCGGTTTGCGACGCTAATGGCGACCACATCTACGATGTCGTGACCCTCACTTGCGTAGAAATGCGCGACCACGAGCCGGTCCGTGATGCCAACGGCGCTTTCGTGACCTTCGAGGCACAGTCTGTCAGCTTCGGGTATCGTACCTCGTCGAAGGACACTCTGACCGCCGGCGATGTGATAGTCTCCGACTTCCGCATTGCTTGCCCGATGTTCCTTACCGAGATACGGGCTGACGACATTCTGTTCCTTACAGACTACGAGAGGTCCTATCGCGGCAAGGTGGTTAAGAAAACGACCTTCAACCTGGGTACGAGCATTTGGTTTGACGAGGTGCGCAACTAATGGATTACCAAAGTCGCAACGATGCCCGCATTGAGAAGGGGTTTGCGAAGATTCTCCGCAAGAAGGACGAGCAGACCAAGAAGGCAATGGTGAAGTGTATGAAGAAGGCGTATGAGTACGCGATGAATCTTCACGAACACACGCATCATAACCTTCACCTCATAATGGGCGGAGATTACGGTTGGGCCTTAGTCCACAACGGAGTAATCGAAGAGAAGTATCTGAGTACGGGCAAGAACGATAGGGGTACGGCTGATGCCAAGCTCGAATCGCTTGCCTTGAAGGTTGGAAATAAGGGTTGGGTAGGGATTCTAATGGCGGGAATGGAGGCTGGGAACTACCACACGAACTTTGAACGGGGAGTGTTGAGGGCCGACGCTGAAATGACTGCTACTGAGTTCCAAAAGCATTTCAAGAAGTTTAAGCTTGTATGAACAACTTTGACATAACGACGCTTGAAGAGGCTTTGAAATCCATACTGACGACGGGAGCAGTTTCGACGACAGTATGGAACAACCGCCCCAAGACCGTGGATTCGACGAAGAATGATTTTGTCGTAGCCTCGGTACAGAGCAATATGGAGGATATGGATGCCTATGGCGACACCTTCGTGAATATCGCTCTGTTTGCGAAGGACGGTAGCGGCTTCAAGAACAAGACAAAGTTGAGCCTTATGTACGGCAAACTTCGGGACTGTATGCCCGCAGCCTACGAGGTCACGAATCAAGGCGTAACGGTTGCCGCCTATGAATTTGACACGAATCCGACCATATTCCCCGATGTCGCGGACGACTACGGCTATCATTGTAGAATCATACAATTTCGTGTAACTCAAAAAGTAATATAACGCGCTATGGCTACACTTACCAAAGCTATGCTGGCCGACCTTATGAAAGGTAACGCAGCGATTTCGATGCTGGCCTGCCCTGCCAACGGCCAGGTTACTCTCGCTAACCTGGACTTCTCCAACGCAGACCAGATTTTCTCTATCAAGGACAGTCTCACGATTGCTCCCTCCGACCCGACTATCACCAACATTCAGATAGACCAGCTCAATGAAATCATTGACACGGACATCGAGGACGGTGATTATGTCATCAACGCGAACATTCCCTCTATCGCCACGGCGGTGCTTGACTACTTCTACAACGCGGGCGCTTCCGTGTCGTCTATGAAGGGTCAGACCGCTACCGACCTCTACGACGGTAAGGGCTACCTTGACCGCAAGGAAGTGTGGGTGTCCGTGCTGATTGAGAGCGCGAGCAAGCAGACCGCCGTGTGCTTCGCCCGTGTGAAGGTTATCGTCAACCCTCCCGCACGCGACGACAACTCCAACCCGGTTTACCTCAAATTCGCCGGCTACATCAACGCCAACCTCAAAGCGAATGAGGGCAACTTCGTTGTGTTGAAAAAGCACACCGGTCAGTAGGCTAAAACCTATCCTTTCCTAAATCTCACCGGGGGCGGGCCGCAACGCCCGTCCCCATTTCTTTAAGAAGCTTATGAAACAACCAATCAGCGACGCAAGGAGGGAGTACACGGACATCGTGAATGACATCCCCACGACAGTTGCAATACCAGGTACAAAGAAGTCCGTCAAGGTGACGGGAATGAAGCCCTACACGATAGAGCGATTGACTGAGTTATGGTGTTCCCGCGATATGACTATCAAGGAGGACAGTTCTGAAACTCTGCGCGACCTCTGCAAAGAGCCGTATTTCGCGGTGAAGGAGGCGTGTCTTTTCGTTCTGAACGGCTATTGGAGGATAAGGTTGCTCTTCCCTCTGATGTGGCGTATATGGGGCAAATTGAGGGGTTATACCGAGGCGCAGATGCTGCCTATCATAATGGAAGGTAAAAAAAAACTTCCGCTTACGGCACATTGGACCAATATGGCGTACTCGGTGGATATGAGGAGCGATTGGATGAAGCTGACGAGCAAGGAAGCAGAGCAATACCGAGCCGAACTTCTCTCGGTTGCGAAGCGGCTTTCTGCGAAAAATTCCCACAGTACGGGGGAATCCGCCGCTTCTTCTTCGGCCTCATAGAAGAGCGCAGTTGGGGATATAGGTGCGTACTGACGCTCCCTCAGATAGAGATTATGCAGTCTGACTTGCCGCATACTCTCTACAAGAAACAGAAGGACAGAAAGAAGGTTGTTGTTGACGACGAGGCCGTACGCTTGCAGGAAGAGGCCAATAAGAGAGCCGCCGAGCGTGGGGCCGCAAAGAACGGGCAGCAGACCTATACGATAGACGAGTTGTTTGCCGATGCTGCCGACGAGTAGTAGCACGGCATAATTTGTAAATACCGACCCTATGGCAAAGATAGACGAGTTGAACTTTCAACTCATATTGGACGACAAGAAATTCAACAAGCAAGTCAAGTCTGACTTGAAGGCTGCGCAGGACCTCAACGCGCAGCTATCTACGCTTCTCAATGTTAAGTCTCGTATCACGGGCCTCACGAAGTCCGAATACGATTCTCTCAGCCGCGCCGAGAAGTTGGAGCATAAGCGCAGAATGGATATTGAGGCCGAAGCAAAGGCGGTTGCCGCAAGGAAGCTTGACGAAGCGAGGGAGGTTGAGATTCTCCAACGCTCCAACGGCCTCCACAAGACGCGCAACAGATTTCTGAGCGAGGCGGCAACATTGGCCGGCTCGTACATCTCCATTATGGGCGCAACGAAACTCGTCAGCAACCTTGTCCGGGTTTCCTCGGAGTTTGAGTTGCAGAGGACTACGCTTCGCGCTATCCTGCAAGATGTCAACGGTGCAGACCGCATCTTCGAGCAGATTAAATCCCTCGCCGTTGTATCGCCCTTCTCCTTCCGCGAGTTGGTGACATACACAAAGCAGTTGTCGGCCTACTCTGTGCCAATTGGCGAACTGTACGAGACCACGAAGATGCTCGCAGATGTGTCTGCGGGTCTTGGTGTCGGTATGGACCGCCTCGTGCTTGCATACGGCCAGGTCCGAAGCGCCGCATTCCTGCGCGGCCAGGAGGTCCGTCAGTTCACGGAGGCCGGCATTCCGATTCTTGACGAACTCGCGAAGCAGTTTGGCGAGATAGAAGGACGCTTGGTTTCCGTCGGCGAAGTCTTTGACAAGATTTCCGCCCGACAAGTGCCGTTTGAAATGGTTGCGAAGGTCTTTGAGGATATGACCTCTGCCGGCGGCAAGTTCTATCAGATGCAGGAGATTCAAGCGGAGACCTTGAAAGGTAAGCTCTCCAACCTCACCGATGCCTACGAGATTATGTTCTCGGAGATTGGCGAGAAGATGTCTCCTGCAATGAAGGGCGCGGTGGATTGGCTGCGCTCCCTTGCCGAGAACTACGAGAGCATTGGGCGCACCATTCTCGAATTGGTTGTCACCTACGGCGTGTACAACGCCGCGCTCCTTGCTACCGAGGTAATTACAAAATCCTTCACGCTCAGCAACCACAAGCTGCTTGATTCTCTCGTCTCTGTTGCCAAGAAGTTGAAGGGCGTTATCCTCAGCAACCCGTATGCCCTTCTCGCCGCCGGCGCAACCGCCGCCGCTTACGCTATCTACAAGGTTATCCAGGCGTGGACCGAAGAGAGCGAAATGATGCGCCACTATCAGCGCACCATTAAGGATATGGAGGCCGCGCAAGCGTCCGAGATTGCCACGCTTGACACCCTCTATGCGAAGCTGAAACTCGCGAAGCAAGGCACGCAGGAGTACGACGATGCGCGGAACGCTATTCTCAGCAAATATAGCGACCACATTGAGAATCTGCGTCGTGAAGGCGTTGAGGTGAGCAACCTTGCGAACATCTATTCCAACCTCCGTACCGAGGTCCTGGCGGCTGCGCAGGAGCGCTTTATGACGACTGCTATGGAGAATGCGGACGAGGACTTCGCCAAGAAAACTGAGGACCTCTATAAGCGTTTTAGCGCCGCTTTCGAGAAGGGGTGGAAGGGAACGGTAGGAGGCCCGAAAGGAATAAAGAACGCCACCGCCTTGCAGAAAGAGGCGATTTGGCAATGGATTACCGGCGTGAAGAAGTCCGACGAGGTGCGAAATCTTCTCCCTGCCGGTTGGCTTGGATTCTTCGATTGGATTCGCAAGGACTTCTCTGCTGCATCAAAGGAATATTCTCAGATTGTTTCCGATGTGACTGCGGCTCACCGTCAGTTGAGTGGTGAGATTAAAAAATCAACCGACCTTCCGAAGTTTGTTGACATCGTGCAGGGCATCCTCGGACCGAAAGACAAAAACTCCTTCAAGGGCATTTGGGCTGACGAGTACACGCAGTACAACGACTACCTTGAAACCCTCAAAAAGCGCTACTCCGAGCTGGGGCAGCAGATTCAGTTGGCGGGCAACGCCCAAGCCGACTATGTGCAGGGCTACAAGAACGAAATGGATGTCATACGGCGCATCGCGAAGGCTCTTGACCTCCCGACCTCCACAAATGTCTATGACTATGTGACGGGCAAGAGCGAATCTCACGGCGGTGGCCGCACGGGAAAGTCGCCGGAGCAGATTCGTATTGAACGGCAGATTGAACTTGTCAAGCAGCTTCGTGAAGCCTACGAGCAGCTTTCTCCGTACATCAGCGACGAGCGTATGGCCGGCACGCTGAGCAACATCTTCTCGGAATCCATTAACGACGAGGCGGAGCAGAACATAGTCAATGCAATGCACTACGAAGAGAAGCTTGTAGAACTCGCAAAGGAACTTGCAAAGTACGACCCCGAAGCGTCGGCGCGTCTCCTGCTTTCTATTGGTACTGACGGTGCTAAGGACCTCGTGACTGAATACAAGAACGCCTACGACCAAATGAAGGCGTATGCGGACTTTATGAACGCTTGGAAGGCGAAGGATTTTGAGGTGGAGGGTAGTGGAATCCTCGTTGACTTGTCGAAGGTTGCATCCGACCTCAACACCAAGTTGAACGATATAGAGAGCCGCAGTCAAAAGGCGAAAGAGCTTTTGAAGAAGGCACAAGCCGGCGACAAGGATGCTATTGAGAGCGTGAAGGAAACCTACGGTCAGCAGTTTTGGGATGATTTCGTCGTCCGTGGAGAAGCCGCTATTGACGAGCTGGCTGACAAGGAGCGTGCCGCCGCTCGCACCATATCGCAAGAGAAGGTTAACGACCTCGCGAAAAAGTATGTCTCTGAGGGCTACTTCCTCAACAACATTGACCTCAAAGAGTTTGGCGACAAGACAATCTTCCAATTAGATAAGATGCGTCAGCGCCTCCAAGCCTTCCTTGATAAAGAGCCTCTGACGATTAGCGCCGACTTCCAGGCAATAGTGGACGGTGCGGGCATTGACACAACGAAGCTCTACGCCACGAACGCCAACGGTGCGGTTACGAGCGATGTAGATATTGATGCCTTCGTGGATTCTCTGACCGAGGCTCAGAAGAAGGAGTTTGAGACAGAGATTGCCACGCTTCGGCTGATGAAGGCGACACAAAAGGCCGGCATCGGCTTCGACGACCTCTCGGAAGCTATCAAGAAGGTAGTGAGTGGAGACCTCGCAAATCTCACCGAAGAGGAAGGCAAGGCCGCTATGTCTCTTATCAAGGAGTACATTGGCGACTTTAAGCAACTCTTCTCTGCGATTGACGAGTATGCCGCCGAAGCTGGTAACAACGGCCTCTCTGCTCTTGCGAATGGCTTTACCGAGGTAATGGATGTGCTGATGCCGATTGCCGAGCGTATGATGCAAGGCGATTGGATTGGCGCAATTATCTCCGGCGTAACCTCCCTTGCAACCAAGATATTTCAAGCTGCCACGGCGCAGCAGAAACTCGCCAATGCCATTGAAGAGGCTGCGGCCAACCAGCGCGTACTCAACGCTGAAATGGCAATCTCTATGGGTGTTGACGGGGTGTTTGGCAAGGACCAATATCGCGAACTTATCAACGCCTACGACCAGGCCGCAGATGCCTACAAGGTTTGCGCGAGCGACATTGCTGAGGCTACGAAGAAGCTTGGCGGCGGCGGCGGCAACGACAGTAACGGTTTGGCAACGGGTATCGGCGTTGCGGCCGGCGCGGGCCTCGGTGCTGCTATTGGTGTGTGGTTTTTCGGTGTCGGCGCTCTCATTGGAGCGGCTATCGGCGCTGCGGTTGGCCTGGTGGCCGGCGCGACCATTGATATTGTCAATGAGGTTGACAACTACACGCTGACATTGCAGGAAATGGCCGACAAGATTGGCGCTCCACTTCTGACCGAGGACGGAGTGTTCAATAAGGAGACCTTGCAGAAGATTCTTGACACCTACACGGACCTCAACCAAGAGAGCGTTAACTTCATCAAGAATCTCATTGCCAATGTGGAGATTTTCGAGAAGTCTTGCGATGCCGTAGCGGAGACAATGACCGACATCTTCGGCGATGTGGCTGAGAGCGTGGCTGATGCCTTCATTACCGCATTCAAGGAATCCGGCGAGGCTGCTCTTGACTATGCCGACATCATTGACAACCTCGCTACATCCATTGTGAGAATGGTGATGAAGTCCGCTCTGTTGCAGACTATCTTCGACGAGGATAAGGCGAAGGAGGTGGCCCGCAAGCTTGTCTCCGGCGACCTCACGGGCGCTATCGGTGCAGTTGACGAGGCTATGCAGGAGGCACAGTCTCTCGCCCCCGTGTTCCAGGAGTGGCTTGAATCTATGCAGGGCTACTTCAAAATGGGTAGCGGCGAGAGCGGCACTTCTCTGACCGAGGGTATGCAAGCGCTGACGGAAAGCACGGGCGACCTCTTGGCCTCCTACCTCAACGCTATCCGCGCCGATGTCTCCTACTCCAAGTCTCAGCGCGACACAATCATTGGTGTTGTCAACAGAATCGCATCCTTACTGCCTTCCACTCCGAAGCTTGGCGACTATCTCGCGAGGATTCAAGCCAACACATTTGACACGGCGCAAGCCACACAAGACATCCTTTCGGAACTGAGGTCTGTAATGACGAACGACGGTGGAATGACTGCGATACGGGCCTATATGTAATAAACTGAAACCAATATTGCAATTTATCACACAAGATACCCTACTTTTGCACTATGGCGTACATACCGAATATTTCTAACTACAAGCCGTTTTACATCCAAACGGCTTCTGACAATTCCGCGATAGACACGCTGACCTGGGGTATGGTGGCGAAGTCCAACCCGTACCTGGCGCTCCCGAAGCCCAAGACCCCGTACAAGAACGAATGGAAGGACGAGAACGGGGACGACGAATACACGACGCAGATGTTCTACGAGGCGGACGAGTTTACGGTCTCCTTCTATATGAAGGCATTTGATACGGTCTCTTCCGGCGTTGTCACCAAGCCGGCGGTCGCCGTGCTTCGCGAGCAGCTTGATACCTTCTTCAACAAGGTCAAGAACGGCAGCTTCAAGGTCTATGATTCCTACACGGGTCTTGGCCGCAAGGATGTCCGCTATGCCGGATTCAAGGAGGATTCCTTCAAGGCTCGCGGAAATTGGGCGCGAATCATCTTCTCGGTAACTTTCAAAATGAACGACCCCATTACTCGCGTGATATATTCGAGCGGGGTCTTGACGGAGGTCTCGTAATATGGCAAAATTCACCATTTATTCGAGCGACGGGCAAGCGGTGCGCTATACCGGCAGTCCTCGCTACAACGGCACATATCTCAAAGTTTCCTTCCTTGACTTTGGCTCTGTCAACTCGCCCACGAAAATCCCGTGGGCCGTTGGCGATTATGTGGACTACACTCGCACGGGGCTGAGGTATCGGCTCTACAACCTCCCGCAGCCCAAGAAGCAAGCCCGTGGTAGCGCTTCGGGTGAATCCTTCACATACCCCGATGTACAACTGCACGAAAAGACGAAGGACCTTGAAATCGCACCGTTCCGCGATTTCGTCTTTGCCGACAATCAGATTCACTTCTCCACGCTGAATACCGTCTCCACCTACGAGAATGTGTATGGCATTGTGAATCGCATCCAAGCGTGCCTTGACGACCTTTACCCGAACGAGTGGGTGGTCCGCGTCTTTGACGGGCTGGATTCCGATTTCGTAGAACTTATCAGCGAATCGCAGAACTTCTCCGTCACGGGGTCTGTAATGGACGCTTGCAACCGCCTCTATGATATTTGGGGGATTGGTTGGATTCACACCGTAGAGAACGGGAAGGATGTGTTGACATTTGGCCGGCCAAACAAGCGCGGCGATGCCAACACCACAAACACCTTCATCTACGGGGCGGGCAACGGTCTGACCGCAATTCGCAAGTCTGCGGCAAACCTTGACGAACTCGCTACGAGGCTCTACGCCTACGGCTCTACCCGCAATATGCTTTCCCGATACTACAACGGCCTTGACATCAAGGATGCCGAGAGCGTAGATATTGAGCATCTGATGATTCCTCTCTCGCATTGGGGAATCACCGACGGGAAGAGAGACCCGAAGAAGGCATATCTCGAAAGCAACGCGGCAGTCTTGAAGTACGGGCTTATCCCGAAGATTGTCTATTTCGACGGTACAGACGACTACCCCGAAATCTACCCGTCTTTGGAGGGTGTAACTATTGCCGATGTGCGGAGCGTGATGCAGCCCACAGACCAATACTATCCGAACACGACAATCTACGACGGTACTGAGCGCGTGGACCAGGTGAAGAGCTGCGACAACCCTACTGACGACGGTAAGGAATCGGGCGATAGCGGACAAAGGTATGTGCAGACCGCTACGGTGGAAGGGCCGGTGAAGAGCGCCGACACAATCTCCTTCTACGGCTCTACCAACAAGGACTACACGATATTCTCCGGCATCAACTTCGGGCTTGGAGACATTGTGAAGGTGGAGGGTGGACAGACCGGCTTTATCGACGACAATTCGGGGGTGATTGCCTCGCTGAATATCAAGATGATTGTCACTTGCGGAAGCGAGACGGTACAGTTCCCCGTGACTTGGCGGAGGACCAACAACCGCTACTACATCGAAATCCCCGACTTCTCCTTTGCTTTCACGCCGAACACCTCCATTTCCTGCGTGTTGCGCATTAGCGTGGCCTCCAACCGCTCCGAGCAGTCCTCTGTGTATTGTACGCTCAACGCCTTCACCTACCGAATGGGTACGGTCTATGAGTTGACAAATACATTCAAGGTCTATGTCCGCCAGCTCGGTTTCGACATCAATCAGCAAGCCTCGCTCTCGTCCGAGGGCAAGTGTTCCCTGCTGATGCGCACGGGTATGAATGCGGCCCGTCAGTTCACAATCAAGAATGCGGAATATCGCCCCTCTACCGACGATTGGGTGCTGAATGTGAATCGTCTGATTGACGACGACCTCGGCGAGAAGTTCCCAAACACCAACTACCCGATTGCCGAAGGCGACGAGTTTGTGCTTGTGGACCTCGCGATGCCGACAATATATATCTCCCTTGCTGAGCAGAAACTGTACGCGAAGGCATCTGCGCTCTTCGATGAAATCAACCACATCAAGCCCTTCTACGAGCCGGAGATTGACGCGAAGAAAATGGCCGCGTCGGGTTGGGCCTTGAAGGAGGGTATGTATATGCACATCCAGGACACGGATGTTGTTGAGGACAATCCGCAGGGCAACGACTATGTGCTGATTGATACCCTCACGATTACCGAGGGAGAAGAGGCTATCCCGACCTACAAGGTTACGCTCCGAGAAGAGAAGCGCAAGTCCTTTCAGCAAACCACCACAGAGGCAATCAGCGACCTAAAAAGCTCTACCGGGACATCTATCAAGGTGAACACGGAGTACGCCAACAGAGCGGGGTCTGCTGATTATGCCTCTCGTGCGGGCGATGCAGACAAATGGGCCGGCCACTCTTTCGGCGATGTCTTGGACCAAAGCGTGCGCGAGCAGGACGAGGTGAAGTTTGAGAAGGTCACGACACCGACCGTGCAAAGCCAGGACTTCTCTGAGGGCGCTATGGGCGCTGGCTTCAAGATTGGCGACGACGACAACGGCAACAAGACCCTTGAAATTGACAACATCATCGTCCGCAAGGCGATGAAGGTGTTTGAACTGATTATTCAGCAAATCAAGCACCAGGGCGGCATCGTGTTCTACTCTGCGGCCTCTATGGAGTGCAACAAGGTAGAGACCGTCACGGGCGGCTATAAGTGCTATTTCGACACCAAAGAGGGGCAAGTTCCGAACGAGTTTGCCGTGGGCGACCAAGCCCGTTGTCAGCGCTTCAATCTCGGTACGACGCAGCAGAAATACTATTGGCGGCTTGTGACTGCCGTAGGCGACGACTACATCATTCTGAGCGATTCCGACTGCGATACGGGTAGCGGTGTTCCCGCCGCCGGCGATGTGATTGTGCAATGTGGTAATAGGACCAACGCGCAGCGCCAAGCGGTGAAGATTACGACTTGTATGGGCGACAACACGCCGCGAGACGAATACTACAAGAATGTCAATTCCTACAACCTCACGGGTAAGCTTGTGACGGTTGTCGGCGTGAAGGACGGTGTTGTTGGCGTATTCACGAATCAAGGCCGTTTTGAGGGTGAGGTTGTCATTGGTAGCGGCTCTACGGGCCTCACCAATCTTGACGAATGGGCCGAGCAGTCTCAGCGCATTTCCGATGCCTGGGACGAGGCGTACCAAGCTATGCAGGATGCCGCTACCGCGCAGGGTACGGCGGACCGCGCCTTACAGACGATTGAACACTACATAGACCAGGTGAACGATGATTCTATTTTCGACCTCACGGAGAAGAATCTGATTCGCAAGGAGTGGATAAACATCAACGGCATCAAGTCCACGATGCGCGGCAGCAAGAAAGGCTCGTACTATCTCACGAAGTACAACTTCGACCAGGCCGCATTCACGGGCGAGGACACCGTGTTCGTGTTCCACAATGTAGAATATACCTACAATCAGAAGAAGCTTGTCTATAAGGTCGTCGGTATCGTCGCGCTTGACGCTGCGTATCGCGAACTCCGCGACTACCTCAACTCTGTCGAATTAAACAACGAGAGCGAGGTATTCCGTGGTTTCGACCGCGACAAGTTGGCAAATCTGCTCACGAACTACTACGATGCCGAGCAGCGCATCCGCGACATCGCGCAGCAGACCCTTGACACCAAGATTGACGACACGAAGGCCGAACTTGAAGCCGAGTTGACGAACTACCAGGCCGCAGTCGCGCAAGCTATCGCTGACATCCAAGACCAAATTGACGGTGTGATTGACACTTGGTTTTACGCCTATGTGCCGACCACGAGCAATGCGCCGGCGAACACTTGGACCACGGATGCAGATAAGAAGAATCACATTGGCGACCTCTTCTACAACACGGACACCGGCAAGGCGTATCGGTGGATTAAGGACAGTACGACCAATCAATACTATTGGCAGGAGTTGCAGGACGACGCTACGGCCCGCGCCCTTGCGCTTGCGCAGGAGGCAAAGGATGTTGCTGACAGTAAGCGCCGCGTATTCTACCGCCAACCCTACGATTCTGAGGCATACGACCCCGGCGATTTGTGGGTGGGCGCTACCTACGGCACGACCTACTCTAACGACATCCTGCGGGCGCAGACTGCAAAGATTGAGGGCGCAGCCTTCAATATCTCGCATTGGGTGAAGGCTTCCAAGTACACGGACGACACCGTGGCCCTGGACGCAAAGACCCGCGCTCAGAACGCACAAGCCGCCGCCGATGCTGCGGCTACTGCCGCTTCCAATGCGGCAACGGCTGCGCAGAACGCCGCTACCGCAGCGAATCAAGCCAACACGAAACTTTCAACTTGGGCCGACGATAGCATTATCAATCCTACCGAGAAAGAAGCCCTGCGGCAGCAATGGAAGGATGTGCAGACCGAGAAGGCTGAGGTCTGCGCTGAGGCGTTGAAGTACAAGGACTATATCACGGACTACGACACCAAGATTCAAGCCTTCGTCAGCGCCTATGATGCCGCGAACTTGGCATTTCAGAAGTACACGGCGGTCTCGCCGGCCGAGATTGCGGTGGAATCCGACTACGCCAATATCTCCGCCTACTACGATGCCCGCGTGCTGATTGCCGACATCATCGCGAAGGCGGCGAAGGATATGGCCGACGAAGCGCTTGCCAATGCCGCGAGCGCTTGGGATGCCGCATACGCCGCACAACAGACTGCTAACGATGCTAAGAGCCTCGCCGAGACCGCTATGTCGTCTATCGGTATGCTGGATTCTGACAACATCCTTACGATAAAGGAGAAGGGTGCAATCCGCACGGAGTGGACCTCTATCAACGGCATCGAATCCACGGGTGTCGAGGGAATCTCCGGCCGGTACTTCCGCGCCAAGCAGTCTCTCGCCGACGCGGGCTTCAATACCAAGACTATCTTCAAGTATCGTGGAAGCAAGGCATACACTTACAATGGCGTTGGCTTCACTTACAACTGTCTTGGTCTCGCAAATCTGACTGCCGCATACCTTGACCTCCGCGCCTACTTGCAGGAGATTGAGTTGAACGACCGCAGCGAGGCTTACGATGCTTTCGACCGAGACAAGTACACGATGCTCTTGGAGCGCTACTACGATGCCGAGGCCGTGGTGACGGGCAAGAAGTCTGATGCCGCAATGGAGTTCATCAACAACGAGTACCAGGACGACATTGAGGCTCTCAAAACTCAAATTGACGGGAAGGCCGAGACCTATGTGCAGTCCTCCGACCCTGCGACTGCGTGGAATACGGACGACTTGAAGAAGGAACACCTCGGAGATATGTGGCTGAATACCGCCGCATCTACCGTGAGCGGAATCGGCTCTATGAAAACTGCTATCTACGAGGTCCACAACAATGTGTACGGGTGGGTGCAGAAGAATGTGCCGAACGATGTGTTCGACCAAATTGACGGGAAGGCGCAAGTGTTTGTTGCCCTGCCGACGAACTACCACGCGAACGACCTTTGGATTATCCTTAGCACGATTGATTCCTCCTTCTACCCGACGGGATGCACCGCCGGCGACCTCTGTGTTGCCACGACTGCGAGTTCCTCCTTCAACAAGGCGCATTGGAAGAAATATGTGAAGTACACGGACGATTCTGCCCTGCAAACCTTCATTACCAACTATCAGTCAACGCTCCTTGAAATTGAGCAGCAGATAGACCAAAAGGCCGACACCTTCTATCAATCCTCGAAGCCGCATACGGAATACACGAATGTGCCGAATAACCCTACCTACAATCTGTGGGTTGGAGACCTTTGGTTTAACACCTCCGTGGGCCGCACATACCGCTATACCAAGACCGCGAACGGCAGCAACTTCAACTACACTTGGGTGGAGTTTGACGGTGTGCCGCAAGCCGTGTACGACCAAATTGACGGTATTGCGAGCATTTATGTCACCATTCCTTCCTCGCCGCAGACGGGCGACCTTCTGATTCCGACGAGCAACATTTCTTCGGGCGGAAGGACCTACTATGCGGGCCGCATCTACAAGTACAACGGCTCTTCCTGGGTTGAGGTCAGCTATGTTGATACCTCCACCTATACCAATCAGATAAATACTATCAACCAGGTACTGAATAGCTTTGCGACAGACGGGCAGATTGACGCTTCCGAGAAGCGCACGCTCTCGCAAGCCCTCAGCGACGAGACGCAAGCACGCAACGACATTGTGGCAAAGGCCGCTCCGTACTTGAATGTGACCGTTACGGTCGGCGGTGTCACTCAGACCGTTTCCCTCTTCTTGGATGCCTACAACAAGGCATACTCTACGACGAGCGGACAGAGCGGCTACCCCGGAATGAAGGAGGTAATCGAACACTACTGCAACACGGCGGGCAATGTCAACATTGACAACACGAATTGGCCGCTCTCGAAGATTACCACCTACTACGAGAAGCGTAATCTTGTGGTCCAGGCAATCAATGTCGCTGAGAAGGCGCTGATTGATTCAAAAGACAACACGCAGACGACAATCAACGGGGGTCTTATCACTTCGGGTACTATCCAGCTCGGAAGCGGCGGAACAGTCAAGGCCGGTATCACGGGTGTTGGCACGGCAAACACAGATGTTCGCATTTGGGCCGGCTCAACCTTCGAGAATCGCGCAAGCGCCCCGTTCCGCGTCACGCAAGCGGGCAAGCTCTACGCCACAGACGCTGAGATTTCCGGCAAGATTGTCGCGACGAGCGGCGAGTTCCACGGTAAGTTGTACGCCTCCGAGGGTACGATTGGCGGCTTCAATATCGGAAGCAACTACATCGGCCTCTCGAACTCTTCTACCGGGTCTCCGTCCCAAACGGGTATGTCGCTCTACAATCAGTTTATTGCCTTCTCCGACGACGAGAGTTCCGACACCTACTATGGTGGCAAATACTACTCCTACATCGGCTCGAATGTGATGCCTTCCGTTACGGGAATCCGTGGCCTGGCCCGCTTCGAGGCGGACGGGTCGTATGGCTCTACGAACGCGAGCTTCGGCTATTGCATCGGCGTGTACTCAAATGTGGTAGGCTTCCGCTATCAATACGCCTGGTATTGCCCCGAAGGTGTGTTTGTCGGATTCCGCCCGCAGATTGACATTGCCAATAGTGGCAAGACGCTCACGAATCTTGATTCCGTGATTCTGTGCGGCAATTCCTCCACTTGCACCTTCACTCTGCCGACCAACCCGAAGCACGGACAGTTCTATGCGATTGTGCATACGACGAGGAATACTATGAATATCAGTAGTTCCGTTACGCACCCGATAATGCGCGTCACTTCGGGCAATGGCGGTGTGACTACCGTAACATCCACCTATTCCGGCGAAGGCGAGACCGTGCTGCTTGTGTACAACGCGCACGCGACGATAACATATAGCGGAGCGACCCGCACCGGCATTTGGACCTTAACATATCTCAAAGTATAACATTATGAAAAGGATTGATTTCAAGCACTTTGAAATGTTCCAAGACATTTCGCAGACCTCCACAATGGAGCAGGACATTTCCCACGATTTCGCAGACTTCGTGTACAAGAACGCCAATGGCGTAATGGCGCACGACATCGCTATGCGAATCTACAAGTCGGACGGACCAATTGACCTCACGGACGAAGAGCTGGCCCTGCTCACTACTATGGCAGAGATTGGCACTCCAATCTTTGCCGATTCCTTCCACGCGAACATTAAGGATAATCCTAACAACACCCAATCTTAATTTCTATCATTATGACAGAGCAAGACATTACCACCTTGACCCCCGTGTACACGAATCCTCGTGTGCTTGAAGGTCTCGCAATCGTGGCCCACAATCCCTCTACGGGAGACCCGATTGCATTCGATGCCGGCAAGCTTTGCAACACCGCGTTCAAAGACTTGTCTATGTACACTATCTACGGTGGCTCTCTCGCCAAGCGCGAGACCGCCAACTGCTATGTTATCAAGGAGGCCGGAGCGTATATGTTCCCCCTCGTCTATGGTAACGCTATCAAGGGCGGCGTAGCCAACCCCAACGCCTACACGAACAACGGTGCGACCTACTCCAACGACTTCGTGAACTCTCGCGATGTGCAAATCACCTCGCCCTTCATCGAACTCAACACCGGCTGCGCCGTGGCCTCCTGCGAGGTTGTGTGGCAGGACCACCAGGACCTCATTCAGAATCTCGAACTCTACGAAGGTGGCGACTGCAAGTATGTCCGCTTCATCATTGATTCGATGCCTTCCCTCAACGCAAACGCGATTATCGCGGTCAAGGACGGGTCTGGCAACATTCTGTGGAGCTGGCACATTTGGTGCTGCCTGGACGACCTTTCGCCTATCACCTTCACCAACCACACCGAGGTCAACTACGACCTTATGCCGATTAACCTCGGTTGGAAGTGGGATTCTACCGACCGTCTCCGTGGCCGCTCCCCGCACTATCAATGGGGGCGCAAAGACCCGATGCCTTGCCCTGCGGCCTACAACTCCGCGAGCAACACTTCTCTGTGGGGCGCAAAGACCTACGGCTCTGCTGAGGCCGACACTATCGGCGCGGCAATCAAGAATCCGCACCTCTTCTACAAGCAGGACGGTGAGACCTACTACAATTGGTTTACCGGCGGAAGCAAGTACAATCTGTGGAATGCCGCAGTCACCACGACCGGCGCGGGCGACGACCAAGCCTCGGCCAAAAAGACTATCTACGACCCCTGCCCCGTCGGGTTTATGCTCCCTGCGGGTCGCGCCTTCACGGGCTTCACTACCTCCGGCGGCAATGTCGGTAGCGGCGCTCCTACGGGCTGCGAGGTTATCGGCGAGTGGTCGAACGGTTGGACGATGAAGAAGAATGCCAACGATACTGTCGGTAACTTCTTTGCCGCGTCCGGCTACCGTTATAGTACTTCGGGTGCGCTCAGCAGTGTTGGCAGCTACGGCGGCTATTGGTCTTTTGCCTCCAGTAGCCAGGCTTACGCTTACTACTTGTACTTCCATTCGAGCCGCCTCAGCCCGTTGAACTACAACTACCGGGCTTCCGGTTTCGCGGTGCGGCCTTGCCGAGAATTATCTTAATTACTTTCGTTTGAGGCGAGCGTTTTAAGCGAGCCGGTGATATTAAAGACATTTGCGTATGAAGTCGAAGTTTAACATAAGGCA